>Ga0334882_1000612_pt1 | contig 53074 bp, 28 predicted proteins | sample GraSluR1_MG_5_FD_207226 | JGI IMG/M metagenome (GOLD analysis project Ga0334882, IMG submission 207226) | Sludge microbial communities from methane-producing bioreactor in Wageningen University, Netherlands - Granular Sludge_15_04-R1 | ecosystem: Engineered > Bioreactor > Anaerobic >... | reverse complement strand
GATGTAAACCACATCCTCTTCGGGGTCGAAGTCAGCGTTGGTCATATCAACGTTGAAGGTAACGGTGAAGGTTACGTACTCCTCGAAGTTGGCGGTGAGGGTAACGTCCTCAGCAGGCATGGTGAAAGCAAAGTTTGCTAGATCACTTACCTCTTCTTCGTCCTCATCGGTCCAGTTCACAAACCTGTAGCCCTCGTTGGCTGTAGCAGTTATGTTAACCACAGCACCCTCTAGGTAATCACCGGCACCGGTAACGGTTCCAGCGTCTTCGGGCTCAACAGCAAGGGTTAAGGTGTAGGTTGGTAGCGCTTCGAAGTTGGCCGTTAGGGTAACATCAGCAGCAGGCATGGTGTAAACAAAGCTTGCGTTGGTGCTAACCACTGCCTCGTCTTCATCGGTCCAGTCCACGAATACATAACCAGCGGCTGGGGTTGCGTTAACCGGTACTTGAGTACCTTCTTCATAGCTTCCACCACCGGTAACGGTACCACCAGCAGTTGGATCAGCAACAAGGGTCAGGGTGTAGTATACAGGAGGTACGTACTCACCAACGTATACATCATCGATGTACCAGTAGTTGATGTTGTAGCTGTTGCCGTTGAATACGAATGCCAGCATGAATACCTCACCCTGGTAGTCACTCAGGTCGATCTCCATGAGGTTAGCAGCAATGTCATCCTCCACGTCGATTTCCCAAAGGATGTCCCAGGTAGAGCCATCGATGGTAGCTTGAACGCTGAGGTTGTAATCCCCGCTGTAGTCGTTAACCATATGCTTGAATACCAGGTATAGGTTTTCGTCAAGATCACCATCGATGAAAGGAGTATGCAGCCTGAACTCGTCAGTTGCAGATGGTGACCAGTTAAACCTCATTTCAGGAGCAACACCGCCTGCGTTGTTAGTGGCAACTACACCCCAGTTGGTATGGGTTCTTGCCCAATCAACAGGAATAGTACCAACTCCCAGATCAGTGAAATCTTCAGCAAATGGTAATGGGTAAACTATTTGATCGCCAATAGTGAATTCCACGGTATAGGTAAGGGTGGTTTCGCCATCCTCGGCTGTAACCAGTACCTCGGTAATACCAGGTAATTCTGCTGCTGGTGTAACAACAACATCAGCATTGGGATCGGTAGGTGTACCAACAACCGTTGGAACAACGGTAGTTCCGTATGGAAGTTCAACCTCGTAATCCAATACATCAGGATCGAATCCTTCAACGGTTACGCCATCAATAGTAAGATTTGACAGAGTAGCGTCGGTATTTGGAGGACCAATGGTGAACTCAACAGAGTAGGTTAGCGTAGCAATACCATCCTCAGCGGTTACGATCACTTCTGTAATACCCGGAAGTTCTTCTGCATCTAATACTTCGTAGCTGGCGTTAGGATCGGTAGTTGTAGCCGCCACCACTGGAGGAACAGTAGTTCCGTATGGTAACTCTACAGTGTACTCGTAAACACCAGTTTCGAATTCGTCAACAGATACTCCTGCAACGGTTAGGTCGGATAGCGAAGCATCCCAGTTAAGGGCGTAAGCTGTCCATACTTTTACAGCGCCGCTCTGTGCGGTTACTGTATAGCTGAATGGTGCCGAAAGGTCAACTTCCACACCACTTTCTGGTAGGATAGTTGCATTTTCAGATACCTCAATGGTTGGAGTAAGCTCTGTACGATCGGTTCCTACAGCAACCTTGATAAGAACTGTTAGATCCTCGTCATCTATCACGGCGGGTTCTACCTCCTCAGCAAGGGTGAAGGAAACGATATCGGCAGCGGTATTGGGTGATTCGTAAATGGTTACCACCCAATCGGTAACTGTAACACCATCGGCAGCGGTTACAGTATAGGTAACTGGAACCTCAAAGTCGGTGAAGTCACCAAACCCTGGTATGGGGTTAATGCTTGCTCCGAAGGAGATGGTAACCGTAGGTGTTTGCTCGGCAATGTTGGTGCCAAACACAACGTAAACATCAATGGTTGATAGATCATAATCGATCTCCACATCGTCAACAATGGCTCCATCCACGAAGGTGAAGGAGAGGATTCGGGTTGCCGTTTCGTCGGCAATCTCAACGGTAACAGTCCACTCTCTTACAACCTCATCGGTTCCATCGAAGCCGGTTACGGTGTAAACCACAGGCTCAGTGAAATCCAGTGTTACATCACTCTCTGGGTCAATGGTTGCACCGGGGGATACTCCAATGGTTGGCGTTAATGCAGCAAGATTAGCCTCGAAGTTAACCATAACCAGTATGGTTCCCTCTTCCCAGTCGATCTCGGCGGGGTAAACCTGCTCGGGAATCTCGAAGCTGAGAATTTCAGCGGCCGGGATAAGATCGATTATAACGCTAACATTGCCATGCTCAACGGTAACAGCATCAGCAAATGGAGAATAACCAGCAAACATCACGCTGTAATCGTACTCGCCATTGAGAACTGTAAACGATACCTGACCAAGCTCATCGAGATCGAATGGCTCGCCATCAAACTCAAACTCAGCATCGGCAAGTGGAGCACCTGTGTAGAAATCGGTAATGGTGAAGGTTACGTTGTAGAACTTGTTGAGAACAACGGTTTCGGCAACTGCTGCATCAACAACTGCAAACTCAACAATGGTCTCTTGGTAACCCACAGCCTCAACGGTCCAGCTGTACTCACCTGCAAGAAGGTTGAACAGAATCTCACCATCGGCATTGGTCTCGTAATCCACACCATCCAATGTAACAGTGGTCTCGGCCAATGGATTGTTTTCGGGTGTATCGTCAACAAAGGTTAGGGTTACCGGGAAGGTTTGTACCAGTGCTAGGTTGGTAACAAACAGGTCGTTATCGGCATTGCTCACGGTACTCTCACCGTAGAAGCCCAACTTAACGATACCCGATGCTCCCATTAGTGGAATGGTAACATGTTCTCCAGTATGTGAAATTGCGTTGAAAACATATTCCGAATCATCGTTATCCCACATCCTTAATACGTTGGCATCCGACCAGCTTTGTCCTCCATCCCACGAGATCACCACGGCAAACTTATCGTCATCACCATTCATATCGGGTGGGTTTGTTTGGTTCCATTTTGTCAATGCCAAATCAAAATCGATTAGGAAATCTCCTGCCTCGTCACCAAGGTAAATTGGAGGAGTAATCAGCCAATCCTTTCTTGTTGTACCATATATGTTAATCTTAGCTGAGTTTAGCACAGTACCCACGTTGCCAAATTGATCATGTATCCAAGTTGTGGAAGTTGTAAGTGTTACCACTTCCTGCAGTAGACCATTGCGTCTGATCCAGTGCTCCGGTGGGAAAGGAGTAACGGTGAAATCCTCGGCCATTGGGGCGGTTAATGCCCAACCGGTACCGGTAATGTCAACAACGGTTTCTACCTCCTCGGAGTCAACAATGGTAATGGTTGCATTGAACTCACCTAATGCCTCGGGGGCAAATGTAATGGTTAGCGTGGCAGTTTGACTTGTATTGAGCTCAATGGCAGCAGCCACTGGAGTAAGTGTAAACTCCTCATCGCCTTCCAGAACGATATCCTCGGGCTCAATGGTTAGCAACCCAGTTCCCACGTTCTTGAGGGTAAAGGTCTTGTTTAGTGTATTATACACCGGAACATTACCAAACTCCATGGGGTCGGGGGTTACGGTTAGGATTGGAGGAGCCACTGGAAGCACAATGGTTGGAACAGCTAGATCTGCACCATCCACCTCAAAATCACCTTCCACAGCGTAGTATCCTTCCTTGTAGGCGGTAAATTCGAATAATCCATCGGTAAGACCAACTGTTGCTTCGCCCGATGCATTTGTGGTTAATGAGCCGCTAAGCTCAACAAGTCCATCGTAACCTTCTCCCATGCCATCGTAGGTAATGGTTGCACCATTAATGGCAGCTGCTAGCTCATCGTTAACGGTAAAGGTAACATTGTATAAGCCAATGAGAGCCTGCTCTACTTCAACATCTTCGCCATCAACAAGCAATATCCCATTATAGGTTAGGTAGCCAGTTGCAGCAATTGAGAAAGCAAATTCACCATTGGGTAAAACCATGGAGGCTTCGCCAAACTCATCGGTGAGCACTGAACCTATACCCGTAACTGTGATGTTGGCATTCTCAATGGGATCGGTGCCATCGGTAATGGTGAAATCAGCATTGTAGAAGGTGCCAAGCATTACATTATCGAAAATTACGTAGTAATCGCCTGTTATCCACTGGCCATCCAGCCTTGCAATAACATATTCAGCATCAGCATAGGCTGACATGTCAACCTCAACCAAAGCGAAGTCTGTTGATGCTACATGGTTGTCTGCATTAATTACAAGAACATTCTCAAAAGTTTCACCAAAATCGGTTGACACTTTAAATGTTAATGTAAAGCTAGAACCTGGTGTTGCTCCACCACCACTGTAGTTAATGACCTTGTACATAAAGCTGAAGTAAAGGTCATCACCAGCTATGGTTATTGGGGTTTGCCAGAAACCAGTTGGTGCAGAACTCCATAAGTTGCGCCTAAAAGCACGGGTACCGTTAACACCTACACCCGCTGTGTTAGTAAAATTACTTGTCCAATTTGCGGGTACTGTGGTTATGGCATCAAAGGTTTCGTAAATGTAATTAGCAACATACTTAACAACCACGTTTATCTGAGCCACAAAATCATTGGGGTTTGCTGGAGTACCATCAACCAGAACTATTTCACCTTCCAAGGCATAGGTGCCAGGGGCTGCAGGATTATATGTTCCTTCATCCCAGATAATATCCAGCATGGTGGTTGTGCCGTTGTTCAGCTCAACTTCAATCTGCTCAGGAAGATCAAGTTCTTCGAATGGAACACCCATTAGAACAGTGATAGGATCGAAACTTTCAACATCAACAATGGTAAGTACATTGGGTACAATGGTGAAAACTGATACGTCATCCGTGTCGAAGGTGATGGTCAATTCCAAATCATCATCCTCTGCACCGGTTAGCATTGTGCTTATGTAGCTGTCGAGGAACGTTAGGGAAGAGGAGTATTCGTCATTAACAGCAATAGTGTAATGGGTATCCTCCACCAGATCCATGGTTCCATCGTTTATGGATACAATACCTGTTGCTGATAACCAGTATACAGTGGTTGAAATGTCATCTGGTAAATCAATTATGTAATCGGCCTCCTCGGGGAAAACAATGGGTACATCCGATCCGTACATGGCAAAGCTGGTGGAATTAGCACCAACAACACCAATTGATCCGAGCGTATTCCAATCGTTGCCAATGCCGAATAATCCAGCAAGGTCTCTTAGCATTGCCTCACCCTCTGTAAGCCTACTCCAGGTGTACCAGTTCCAGCGGGTTGACGCTAATGCTGTTCCTCCTGGATAATTGCCAGCAACGGTAAGCCAGTAATGCCCTGCCTCAAGGATAAGGGGTTCGGCAAAGGTTAACACGGGTGCAGTAACGCTGGTGGCAGCAATAATCTCCTGATGTACAATGTCACCAGGTGCTCCTTCGTCATCAGCATAAATGATAACCAAAAATTGGGTTGGGTCGGCTGTACCACTAGATTTGAAACCAGCAGCATTGATCTGGGTAACACACCATACCCCATCGGGTACAATAAAGTCGTCGGCAGTTTCAACCAAACCGGGGGTTAATCCTCCCAGATTTGTTGATACGATACCGCTTGTACTTCCGGTATAATCGATGTTTTTACCCCACATGAGGTTATCGATAACCGTAACAACCATTGAAACCTCATCGTTGTCGGGGTTCTGATCGCCTGCTAGCTGAGTTTGCAGTGTAACAGTATAGGTACCGGCAGCAGCGGGAACCCAATCGGCAAAGGTCACGGGAGTAACCTCAGCGGGATCAAGGGTAACCTCATCGGTATCGGAATAAACAACCACTTCGTCTCCATCGGTAATGGTTATTTCCACCTCGAAGGTATTGGCAGCCTCACCATTGTTCTTAACAGTTCCCATTACCTCAGCGGCAAAATCGGTACCGGTGTAGGGGTACATACCAATGGATACTGCCATAGCATCATCATCAACTATTATTGTCTCGCTTATGCTAATCTCATCAATCCACCAGTTATGAGCATCGCTTCCTTGATATACAAAAGCAATGTACACAGTATTCCCTGCATATGGAGTAAGATCTATTTCTTTTAGCGTATATGAAGCGAGAGCAGCACCGGATTCGTAAAGTTCTACAAAATCGGCATGACCTGCTTCACTACTTCCTGTAGAAATCAAAACGCCCGAGTAATCATAATATGTTGGTACAAATTGATTCCTTTCATAAAAAGTTAGATTATAATTATTGCCCGCACCAAGTACAATTGCAGGTGTAACAATCCATGAGTTTGGGTTTACCGAAGAAGCTGAATAGGCATGCTGCATTGCTCCTGCAGTGCTATTGTAAGTACCAGTGGTAACCCTGGCCCAGGTTGTTGTACCTGTTCCCAGCTGTGTGCTTACCCAATCGGTTGGGGGGAAAGTGGCATCGTTAAAGCCTTCGGAAAAAATAACACCTTTAGCATTGGATAAGCTTGGGATTTGAATCCCCTTTACATCCTGGTTTACCTCGGTTAGGTGGTTTTCTTCACTTTTATCCTTGCGAATGCGTTCTTGAGCAAAGGATATTCCCGAAAGGATTATTAATGTTAGTAATAATGTTAATGTTTTTCTCATAATTAGTTTGTTTAGGTTAATATTTTAAAAGTAAAGAGAAAAAAATACCGCCTAAGAACCTGGTTCCAAAGGCGAGCGTTATAAAAAATAAAGGGTTATCTCATAGGCACTTGAATTTTTTTTAGGTTAATAAATTAGGTTTATGGTAACGGGTTTTTTATAGAGCAAACGAATGCGAAATATATATTTTTTTTCGATGAAAAGCAAAATTTTTCGGGTATTTTGGGTTAAATCGTCCAATGATAAGCGTAACGAATTGAACCACAAACGAACAAAAAAACAGGATGAGTTGAAAGTACAAAAGTCGGAAAGTCTGAAAGTCTGAAAGTCGGGAAGTCGGAAAGTCGGAAAGTCGGAAAGTCGGGAAGTCGGGAAGTCGAAAGTCTGAAAGTCGAAAGTCGGGAAGTCGGAAGTCGGGAAGTCGAAAGTCGGGAAGTCTCAGAGTCGGAAAGTCGGATAGTCGGAAAGTCGGAAAGTCGGATAGTCGGATAGTCGAAAATCTGAAGACTGTGGACTGTAGACTGTGGACTGAGAACTGAGAGGGTGAGAGGGTAAGAAGGTGAGAGGGAGAGAGGGTGGGAGATGAGAGTGTGAGAGTGTGAGAGTGTGAGAATGTGAGATGAGGGCAAAGGGCAGAGGGCAGAGGGCAAAGGGCGAAGGGCAGAGGGCAGAGGGCAAAGGGCAAAGGGCAAAGGGCAGAGGGCAGAGGGCAGAGGGCAGAGGGCAGAGGGCAGAGGGCAGATTACTCAATCAATCAAATGTCACCCTGAGCCCCGATGCTTCGGGGGTCGAAGGGCAATCATCAAAACCTAAGCGTCATTGCGAAGAATGCTTTTTGTTCTGAAGCAACCGAAGCGGAGCTCGGCGTAGCCAACCGAAGCGAAGCGGAGCTCGGCGTAGCCAATCTTTTTTTGGGAAAGACAGATCGCTTCACCCTACGGTCTCGCGATGACGATTCACTTTAGGACTGGGTTCCGAAGTTTCGGGATGGGAACTGAGTCCCGAAGTTTCGGGATGAAGACTGAGAACTGAGAGGGTGGGAGATGAGAGCGAAGGGCAAAGGGCGAAGGGCAGAGGGCAAAGGGCGAAGGGCAGAGGGCAAAGGGCGAAGGGCAGAGGGCAAAGGGCAAAGGGCAAAGGGCGAAGGGCGAAGGGCAAAGGGCCATAGTACTCAATCAGTTAATTGTCACCCTGAGCCCCGATGCTTCGGGGGTCGAAGGGCAATCATCAAAACCTAAGCGTCATTGCGAAGAATGCTTTTTGTTCTGAAGCAACCGAAGCGAAGCGTAGCTCGGCGTAGCCAACCGAAGCGAAGCGGAGCTCGGCGTAGCCAATCTTTTTTTGAGAAAGAACAGATCGCTTCGCCCTACGGTCTCGCGATGACGATTTCCTTGTGGACTGTAGACTGTAGACTATGAACCCAAAGTGTTGAAAAAAAAATCCTATTTTTGCTTTAAATAAAACCTATGAAAGGCATCCTAAACCGGTTGGCCAACAACGAGCAGGCAAACAGCTTAGCCGACAGGCTGAGGAAAAGACGCTTTGCCCTGTTCCGTTCGCTTATCACCGATTTGCCTCGCCCCCTTAAGATTATTGACGTGGGAGGCACGGAGAACTACTGGGAGAAGATGGGGTTCCTCACCGAAAAGGATGTGAGCATAAGCCTCGTTAACCTTTCGGCGAGAAAAGTTAAGCACAAAAACCTGCAAAGCTATGCGGGCGATGCCCGAAACCTAAGACAGTTTGATGACCAATCGTTCCACATAGCATTTTCCAATTCTGTGATTGAGCACGTTGGCAATTTTCACGACCAACAAAGCATGGTAAGGGAAATGCGCAGGGTGGCACCAAGGATCTACCTGCAAACCCCCAATCGCTACTTTCCGTTGGAACCACATTTCCTCTTCCCGTTCTTCCAGTTTTTGCCCCTCAGGGCAAGGGTGTGGCTGCTAATGAATTTTCAGCTGGGCTGGTATCCCCGTTTTACCGATACGCGGGAAGCCATTAAAACCGCAAAAAGTATAAGATTGTTATCGCACAACGAGTTGCGCATACTATTCCCCATGGCACGCATTTACCGCGAAAAGTTCTTGGGATTCACAAAATCGTTTGTGGTTGTGGAGGGTTTTTAGGACAAGCAGATCGCTTCGTCAGCACAGTATGCCTTCTCGCGATGACGAAAAAAAGAAAACCCGTCATTGCGAGAGCAGCGAAGCGGAACGAAGCAATCTCATGAGTGGTAACCGTTGAATAGATCGCTTTGTTATTCGCTTCGCTCATGAAACCGCTTCGCTAAGTTTGCAGAGAACGCTCGCGATGATGGTTCACTTTAGGACTGGGTCCCGAAATTTCGGGATGGGAACTGAGAACTGGGTCCCGAAGTTTCGGGATGAGAAGATGAGAGTGTGAGTCCCGAAGTTTCGGGATGAGACGGTGAGACGGTGAGAGATGAGAGCGAAGAGCGAAGGGCTAAGAGCGAAGGGCGAAGGGCGAAGGGCGAAGGGAAAAGAGCACAGAAGATTGCAGACTGGGAACTTTGAACTGGGAACTGTGAACTGAAGACTGATCTTAGTATGCTGTTTCCTGGCCTTTAAGAATAACCCAGATGGTGAGGAGGATAATCTTGATGTCCATGTTGAACGTCCAACTCTCGATGTAGTTGGCATCGAGTTTTACCCGTTTAATGATATCGTGCGGTTTCTTGATCTCGCCCCTGTACCCGTTTACCTGTGCCAGACCAGTGATTCCGGGCTTAACAGTGTGCCTAAGCATAAATCGTTTAACAATTTTTTGGTACTCCTCGGTATGCTTAAGCATGTGGGGTCGGGGTCCTACGATTGACATTTCGCCTTTGAGCACATTCATAAACTGGGGTAGCTCATCGAGGCTCCACTTACGCAGGAATCGTCCAACGCGAGTAATCCTGCTGTCGTTGAGGGTTGCCTGTAGGGTATCGCACTCATCGTTTTTCTGCATGGAGCGGAACTTGTAACAGGTAAAAACCTTCCCGTCGATACAGGTGCGTTTCTGGTTGAAAAAAATGCCTTGCCTGTAAATAATAAGGTCAATGATATAGATTATCAGCGAAAGCCATGAAAGGAATCCGATAATAATAATAAGGGAAAGGGCGATATCGAAGGATCTTTTTAAGAGGCGGTTATACCAGTAGCTGAGTGGACCCGGGTGAATCTGAAGTACAGGCACCATTCCGTAGTTAACCAGTTCGGCACTTTTGTAGGCAAAGTTGTCCAGATCTGGGAGTATCCTGATCTTAATGGGGTAATCGGCAAGCAGGTTGGTAACATTTGCCAGCACACTACGTGGAATGGTATCCCAGGAGATGTAAACCTGATTGATATCGTTGTCCTCGATAAAACTTTTCAGATCGTCCCAAGTGCCCACAATTTGCTGCTTTTCATTCTTCTCCTTATCGATAAAACCGAGGAAGCGATAGCCATGCCAGGGGTTGGTGAGGAAATACTTCGACAACTCCTTGGCCTTTTGTCCATACCCCAAGATAATGACGTTCCTGTAATTGTAACCAAACTTTCGGTAGAAGTAGAAGGCATAGTAGAGCACAAATTTCCATAAGATCAACACCGCAAAAAAGATTGCGAACAGGTACTTGAGGTGATGACGGGGGTAGAACTGGAGAGGAACTGCCTGAAAGTACATCAGGAAAAAGAAAAAGAAGAAAACAATGATCTTGACATAGGTGAAGAAGATCGACCTCTTTCGGGTATTTCGGTCAACATTATTTGCCCCAAAAACGAAGAAAAGAATAAACCAGCATGCATTCAGGTAAAGGTAAAAAAGCACGTGTTTATCAGTAAGATGCTGTGCGTAAGGGTGCAAGACAATGAACCCAACAACAAACAGAAGGTTAAGGACAAAAAAATCCCCAATAAGAGATATGATTGGTATATACTTGGAGTACTTCACCGGTTAAATCGTACAGGTTGCTGCAAAGGTATCTTAATTTTTATTAATCGCTAATCCTGATATTTAAGTTTTAGTAATGCTTTAAAACACTCAAAGTATGAATTTATTATATTATCCCATCGATATTTTTCCTCGATTCGCTTAAGATTCCCTTGAATGAAAACATCCCTTTTCTCCAGAAAAAGTCTCCTTTTAATGGTATCAGTTACTTCGTTTTCACCCGAAAAGTAAAGAGCGTTTTCCTTTAAAACCGATAGGTTAAAAGGATTAAGATGTGCACAAATGAATGCCGAGGCTGCCATGGCTTCGAGAAGCGAAGGGTTTGTGCCCCCCGCAGAATGACCATGAAAGTAACAGGCACAATGGAAGCGTAGCTGGTTAAGCAGCATTTCGTCGTAGATAGAACCAATAAACCTAATCCTTAGGTCGGAGTATCGTTTCTTTAGGTATTTACCATGACCATTCTGAGTATTTCCAATAATAATTAACGGGTAATCCGTTGCTGAATTAATAACCCCTTTAATAATCTCCTCAACATGGTTGTCGGGTTGCATTCTTGCTATTAGCAAGAAGTACCGGAAGGGTTCAAGTTTCAGATTTTTAAGTGTTTCGGATCTTTTTTCGGTAAATATTTTGGCACCATAGGGGATATACTCCGCATCCACAGCAAAGGCATCTCTCAGGTACTCCTGTATGGCTTCCGAATCGGCAATCAGCAAATCGGAGCTCTTTACGGCGAGCCTTTCGGCATGCTTTAAAAAGTGCTTTATTGGGGTGCTGTACTTGCTACGCTTCCACTCCAACCCATCCATATTGGTTACAATAAGCGATTTTGAGGGCATTAGCCAATGCCAAATGGTGCTGGACGTGTATCCCAGCTGCAGTATGATATCGAAGTTGCGCTTACGGCTATCGAGAATGCAATTTAAATCGTAAATAAACTGACCACTTGCACCAATGGCATACTCGGGATCGAAACAGTGGATGATGTTTACCCCATTCCATTTTTCCCCTTTATGGGGATGATCATGCGAATTATATACCCATACCTCAACGCCGAATTCGGCAAGCCCCTGCGAAAGGTATTGAGCAAACTGCTCAAAACCACCATATTGGTTTGGTATTCCTCGCGTTCCCAGAATGGCTATCTTCATTGTAAGGCTATGTTTATTAGAGCAAACTGCGATTGGGTTTGGGTGTTGATCAGCAAAAATAGTACAAAAAATGCCAAAAAAAATAGCAAAAACATTTTGATTTGATATATCAGAGGTTGTCGCAAATGAAATAGAAAAGGGATACAAGCGATGTATCCATAATAATGAATCCAAGGCAACCTTTTTAAAGCAAAATTCTTATTTTTGAACCACTAAATGCATCCAATTTTTAGTGTTCAATAGTTTTTTTGATAAATCAATTCAAGTAATCAACACCCTATAACCATGAGCAGACAGCAAAGAAAACGCGAAACACAGAAACAGCAGAATATTAAATCAACACGAAATTATCCCTTTTACATATTCACAATCTTTATTGTGCTGTTACTTCCTGTGATATACTATCAGGCCACTCTGGATCTTACCACGATGCCCAGAGTGTTTACCCTTAGCTTATTCCTTTTGGTTTTTCCATTCCTTTTCTTTTTCTCAAAATGGTATAAACCAGAAATGCTAAGCGTTTTAAAGCATAGGATTTTTCTGATTTTTGGACTTTGGGTTGTAATTTCAGTAATAACTCTAGCACTTTCATCCAATCCCATCGAAGGTCTATACGATATTTTTAAAGTCTTATTTACTATTACCATAGCATTGTTTGGTGCAATGCTCTTCTCAGACAAGGAGGATTGGCTGGATAACCTTGTAAAGATTGTTGTCTTCTCGGCAATAGTTTGCTCGATCGTTGGATTTGTGCAGTACTACCTTTGGGTGTTCAAAGCTACAGAGCCATTACTGCCCGATGGCAGAAGAATAATTTATCGGGTGGTTGGTGTTATGGCACACAAAAACCTGTATTCCCTTTCGCTTTTCATGATGATTCCCTTTGTAGTTTATGGGGTGGCTACATTTAAGAGACACTGGAGAATTATATCCATAGTAGCGTTAACCTTTCTGTTGATTTTAATCTTAATGCTTCAAGCCCGTGCAACCTGGGTTGGTACAATGGTGGCTTCCGCGATAATCGTTCTGGTGCTAATTGTTTTTAGCCGAAAATTTAACATTTCAAACCGATGGCGATTGGCTTTAATTGCCGCTGCCATAATTGGTGCATCTGTGGTTGGGGGAACTCTTTTTCTTCTGAGGACAACCAGCCAGAATCAGTATGTTAAGCAGTTGCAGTCCATTACAGACCCAAAATCTCCTCAGAATGTTCATCGAGTCAATATTTGGAAAACAACAGTGGAGATGATTCAGGATCGCCCGGTGTTTGGTTTTGGACCTAGCAACTGGAAGTTACATGTTGGTTACTATTTCAAAGGGCGATTCTTTCTAGAGGATCAGATTAACTGGCAGCGACCTCACAACGATTTTTTATGGGTTTTTGCCGAAAAAGGGATTTTTGGCTTTTTGCTCTACCTGGCCATATTTGGACTGGCATTTTTCTACCTATTTAGGGTGATCGCAGCAGATACTAAGCCAACAAACAGATTAATGGCTCTTCTTTTTGTCTTTGGTCTGGTTGGTTACCTGGTTGCATCGGCATTCGACTTTCCCTACGAAAGGATATTCCATCAGGCGTTCTTAGGGTTAATTTTTGCCTGTTCGGTTGCGCTTTACCACAGCGTTCATCCATCGTCTGTCTTAAAATTGGGGAAATATTCTTTACTTATTCCCATTGTCATTGTTTTTGCCTTAGGAACATTTTATGGTTATCACGGTGTAAGGCAGGAGGTAAATTTAAAGAAAGCCAGAACTGAGTTAAGAATAATAAATCAGGGGATTCTTCCGCGTATTGAGTCGTTGCCTGCCAATCAGCAGAAGAATGCCGCTGCAATGCTCCAGAATAAGTGGAGAGAAGTGCTCAAGTATTCCAGAGATGCTAAGTTTAGCCTAAAAAATTTGGATCCACAAGCTAACCCAATTGACTATTACATAGGATTGGCATACCTCAATCTAAAGGATTATCAGAATGGACTGAAATACTGTTTAGCTGCACATAACCAGCATCCTGGAAGCATTAAAGCGTTAAACAGTTTGGGGGCAATTCACTATCATCTTAAACGATATGATGAGGCAGAGCAGTATCTGCTTAAATCTATGGCAATTTTCCCTTCGCACGATGCCTTACTGAACCTTTCTGCCACATACTTTATGCAAGAGGAGTATGAAAAGGCTTACGAGTTGCTTTCCAATGCTCCAAAGGATATCATGTCACCCAGGCTTGAGGATAATCTGAGGGCAGTGACTGTGATGATGAAAGAAAAAGCGAAAAAAGCCGAAGCGATTGGCACTAGTTCAGGAGAATGAAATCGTTAATCCGAAAGAATCTCAAAAGTACTTAGAGTGTGAGAGGACTGAGAAGATGAGAGGGTGAGAACTGAGAGGGTGAGAAGGTGAGAGATGAGGGCAAAGGGCAGAGGGCAGAGGGCAGAGGGCAGAGGGCAAAGGGCAAAGGGCAGACTACTCAATCAATTGTCACCCTGAGCTTGTCGAAGGGCAATCATTAAAACCTATGCGTCATTGCGAAGAACGCTTTTTGTTCTGAAGCAACCGAAGCGAAGCGTAGCTCGGTGTAGCCAATCTTTTTTTGGGAAAGAACAGATCGCTTCGTCTCGTCAAAAAAGATGACGAGACTCGCGATGACGATTCCCTTGAGGACTGTAGACTGTAGACTGTGGACTGCCGACTGAGAACTACCGACTGAACCCAATAATCCTTGTTTATTTACTCAATTTGCAATTTACCAGGTAAACCTATGGTCAGTGGTAATTGTTGGATTTGGTTTTCGGGGATCAAATTTACTGTCAACAAGCTTTAATCCAGCAGCAAAGTTGCTAATGGAAAACGCACGCTCATAAGCATGAGCCATAGTGCCATCAAGCTGACCCGCTTCGAATTCAAAAATTGTATCGGGTAAATTAAGTTCAAGAAGGGGTAAAAGTGCTTCTTTTCTCGAGTAGAACATGGAGCCAGCCACAAAAAACATATTTTCCAACTCATGTGTATCTACCCCAAGTTGACGGCAAAGATATCCTATGCCCTTAGCGTTGGCACCGTAGTATAGGTTCATGGGAACAATATGGCCAGCAGGCCCAAGGATTCCAATATTGGGATTACTGTTATAATAGCTAACAATTCGTTCCATTGCTTTTCCGGGTAGTAACGAATCAAAAATTTCCTTTCGCCATATGCTTCCGGTCATACGGTGGTCCGATTTCTTGGTGTGCAGCTTAAGGATTAGATTAAAACCTTGGTCTATGGCAATTCGAGAAGTTTTAAGGAAGGGCAAAACATCGCGTCCTCTGTTCTCCGTAACTAAAAATTCAGAGTTTATGGGATAATTCTTAAGAATTTCGCTGATTTCATGCACTTTTTCTTGAGGACTAGTTACAAAAAGTTTGCACGATATTTTTGAATGCGGAGAAAGATATTCAAGCATTTCTTTCAGAATTTCACCGTAAAAAGCATGCACTATAATAGCAATAGATTCAATGGGATTTTTGTTTACTTCTACAGGGGCAACCGGACTTTTTAAAAGTTTTTTATGTTCCACTAGTTTCGGCCAGTGCTCAGGGTAGTCAATGCCATTGTCGTTGTAAGTAATGCCTGAAAGCAACTTTGCTTCCTGCCAGCATCGATACATTTTTGTACTGCTGAAAAGAAACCCAAGTCTTGTGAAGACGAAGTCTTTAATATGCTTACGCCTTTCCCTCTTGATTGGCAAATGCCACCAAATATGCGTTGCTAAATGGGTGGCAAAGCCTTTTACCCAAATTAAGGGATTTCTTGACTTTTCTGTCATTTTGTAGTTTATGGGAATCCAATTTCACTACAAAAATAGAAATTGAAACAGAATAAGCATTTTTTTATGGATTTATATTATTGTTGATTCATAATGAGAAGGGAAATTAAGTTTAAATACGAATGATACGTAATAAAAAGTGTTAAAGAATTTGCCCTTTTCAATTTCATATTGTAACTTCGTTGCGATAATTATGAGTTTTTATTAACGATAATGATAAATTTAATTATAATCTGATACTTTAACCCATAAAATCTACATTTATGATAAGCGATCTGAATTCAATATTTTCAAACACGGCAAAGGGTATGAAGCGCTCGGCCATTCGCGAGCTGCTGAAGTTAACCCAGAGGAGCGATATTATCTCCTTTGCCGGGGGGCTTCCATCACCCGAAAGTTTCCCCATTGAGCAGCTAAAACAGATATCATGCGAGGTGTTGGATACCGAAGGCGCACAGGCCTTACAGTACGGTGCCACCGAAGGTGATAATCGTTTAAGAGAAATCCTGGTTGATCTTTACCGAAAGGATGGATTGAACATTAATATCAACAATTTGATCATTACCACAGCATCGCAGCAAGCCCTGGATTTACTTCCAAAAATCTTTATCAACCCGGGCGATAAGATAATCTGTGGCTTACCCTCTTACCTGGGAGGGCTCTCGGCTTTTAGCACCTATGGTGCTAAATTGGTGGGTATTAAGCTTGATGAGATGGGAATGCGATCCGATCTGCTGGAGAAGGAGCTGGCACAGATGAAGGCCAACGGCGAAAAGCCAAAGTTTATCTACGTAATCCCCGACTTTCAGAATCCGGCTGGAATAACCATGCCAGAATCGCGAAGGCTCGAAATCATAGAGTTAGCTCGTAAGTATGATGTTCTAATAGTTGAAGATAGTCCATACCGTGTACTCCGTTTCAACGGTGAGCCTCAGCGTACTATCTGTCAACTCGAGGGTACTGGTCAGGTTATCCTGTTAGGAACTATGTCCAAATTATTTGTACCCGGTTTCCGTATTGGGTGGGTTGTGGCGCATGAAGATATTATTGATAAAATTGTAATGGCTAAGCAATCGACCGACCTATGTACATCGGCCTTTGTGCAGAAAATTACTGCGAAGTACTTCGAGAAGGGGTATTTTGAAGAGAATCTTAAGTTTATTATCGATAGCTATCGTGAAAAAAGGGATGCCATGCTGGCTGCATTCCGAAAGTATATGCCCGAGGGAGTGAAATGGACTGAGCCAGAAGGAGGCCTTTTCCTGTTCCTGACTCTTCCAGAGCATATGAATGCAGAGGATCTTTTCAAAATAGCCATTGAGCGAAAGGTAGCCTTTGTGCTCGGCAATGTATTTCATTGCGATGGCAGCGGTCACAACACCATGCGTTTGAACTTCTCGTTCATGTCGAAGGAGCAAAACGAAGAAGGTGTTAAACGTCTTGCCGATGCCATTAAGCAGTTGATGTAAACCAATTTTATTGGCAGTACGCTGCCAATGCAATTCATGGTAACAATATCACCGCACCCATACCATTGGTTGCGGTTTTTTTCTACCTTTGTCGTGCTATGAAATTATCGGTTATCATTGTAAACTACAACGTAAAGTTCTTCCTGGAACAATGTCTTATATCTGTTCAGGGAGCTATGAGCGTCATTGAGGGAGAGGTGTTTGTGGTCGACAATGCCTCTGCCGATGGATCTTGCCCAATGGTTCGTCAACGCTTTCCTGAGGTTACGCTTATCGAGAACAAGAAGAACTTTGGGTTTTCCTACGCAAATAATCAGGCAATTCGTATGGCAAAGGGTGAGTATATCCTTTTACTTAACCCAGACACAGTGGTTGAGGAGGATACTTTCTCCAAATGCATTGCCTTTATGGATGAGCATACCAATGCAGGTAGCCTCTCAGTGAAAATGATAGATGGGAAGGGGAAATTTCTTCCTGAATCCAAAAGAGCACTGCCAACCCCTATGGTTTCATTCTTCAAAATTTTTGGTCTATCGCGTCTTTTCCCCCACTCAAGGGTGTTTGCACGGTATCACCTTGGCCACCTCGACAAGGATAAAACCAGTGAAATAGAAATACTTCCCGGGGCTTTCATGTTTATTAGGAAGGCAGCTTTGGATAAGGTTGGCTTACTCGACGAGACCTTTTTCATGTATGGCGAGGACATAGATCTCTCGTATCGTATCCTGAAAGGAGGGTACAAGAATTACTACTTCCCCGAAACCACAATCATTCACTACAAAGGGGAAAGCACTAAGAAGGGAAGCGTTAACTATGTAATGGTTTTTTACAGGGCCATGATGATCTTTGCCCGAAAGCATTTTAGCAGAAAAAACGCCTCTCTGTACATTGTCCTCATATACATGGCAATATACTTCAGGGCTTTTCTGAGTATTTGCAAACGTTTTTTTTATGCGGTTTGGTTACCCCTTGCCGATGCGGCAATAATGATCTTGGGGTTTGCAATTATTTTACCTTTTTGGGAGCGTTTCAAATTCCACAGTACAGATGTTTTCCCGGATAAAGTGGTTGTTATTCTTTCAACGGTTTATATTCTGATTTGGATTGTATCCAGTTGGCTGGCAGGATCGTACGATAAACCACGAAAGTTATTTTCTTCGGCCAAAGGCATTGGGTTTGGTACGCTGATTATTCTTGCAGTTTATGCGTTACTCCCGGTTTCCATGCGCTTTTCCAGGGCAATAATACTTCTAACAGCAATTTGGTCTATTATCCTTGTGCAGGCAAGTCATATTTTGTTGGGATTGTATAAAAAAGACCTATATCCTGCACTTCTTAAGAGGAAGCGTATTGCAATTGTTGGGGGACCCAGTGAAGTGCAAAGAGTGCTGGATATTTTGGCACAGGCAGGCATCGACTCCATCTTTTTGGGAGCCATTTCTCCAACTCATGAAATAGTCCATAAAGATCAGGTAGCCTCCATTGATCAGCTCCATGAATTTGCCAGGATAAGCAATGTGGATGAGATTATCTTTTGCTCTGGTGATATCTCCTCTCAGGAGATAATACGAAATATGCTGATGCTTGTACCTGCCGGAATTGACTATAAAATTGCTCCACCCGATAGTCTATCGATCATTGGTAGCAATTCAATAAACACCTCAGGCGACCTTTACACCATAGACTTTAGTGCCATTACCAAACCTTCCAACAAAAGGAGTAAGCGCATGTTTGATGTGGTAATGGCATCTTTCATAATTCTTTTTTCTCCAATCTTAGCTTTACTCTTACGAAGAGTTAAGTTTTTAATAGGGAAATCTTTTGGTGTATTATTCGGAAAATTCACATGGATTGGATATATCGATTCATCAGAAGTGAATATCTCGGGTATGCCACAGCTAAGAAAGGGCGTTTTTCCACCTTATTACAAACTACCTAAGACCGAAAATGATATTTCTGCACTGGAACGCATAAACATTCTTTACGCCAAGAACTATAGTGTTCTTACTGATTTATCGCTCTTCTGGAACAACATCAAAAAACTTTAAAATTCAAAAGATTAACCAGTTATAAAGGTTTTAATCCAACAAATAACCAAGTTTATCTTATCAACTCAACCTCAACCTCAACCTCAACCTCAACCTCAACCTCAACCTCAACCTTAATCAATAAAAGCAATCAACAATGAATAGATTCAATATCTTCCTAGTAATATCCTTACTTGTTGTTATAAGTTGTTCAGAACCTTCTCCACGAGAGTATAAACAGATAAGAGGATTTACACAGGGTAGCACCTTTAATATAATGTATTATGATTCGTTGAACAGGGATTTTTCAGAGTCGATAAACATCATTCTTGAAAAGATAGATAGTTCTATGTCATTGTACAGGGATAATTCGATTATAAATGCTTTCAACAATAGCTCTAATGGCATTGCCATTGACTCACTCCTTGCTGAGGTGGTAATGCACTCGCTTCGATATGCACAGGAAACCAATGGTGCCTTCGACATTACTGTTGGACCTCTGGTGAAGGCATGGGGCTTTCATGCCAAAAAAGGTGAAATGCCCGAAGATAAAACTATTAGAGATTTAATGAAATTCATTGGTTCAGAGATGATCGAATTGAACAATCTTTTCCTTGGGAAAAAACATCCTAAGGTAAAAATTGATGTGAATGCTATTGCACAGGGATTTACCGTCGATCAAATTGCTCAGAATTTCGAAAATGAAGGAATAGGCAATTACCTCATCGAAGTTGGTGGCGAAGTAAGAACTTTAGGTAAAAGTCCTCGAGGTGCCCATTGGCTAGTGGGAGTTGATAAGCCAGACGATAATGCCCTGTCGGGCGATAATTTGCAGGTAATCATTAAGCTATCGGGAGAATCGCTGGTTACTTCCGGAAATTATAGAAAATTCTTCGTCAAGGACGGAGTTAAGTATAGTCACACCATTGATGCTCAAACCGGTTATCCTGTAAGCCATTCGCTGCTTAGCGCAACTGTCCTTGACAGTACTGCCACCAGAGCCGATGCCCTTGCCACTGCCTTTATGGTTATGGGTAAGGAAAGGGTTATTGAGTGGTTGTTAAGCAATCCGGGCATTGAAGCCTACCTGGTATATTCCGATGAAAAGGGTGATTTTCAGGTTTGGATGTCGGAAGGAATGAGAGAAAGAATAGTTGAGTAGTATAATAGGTCGAATGTTTTGATATACGCTAATTCCAATTTTCTTTTATTAGTTGGACTATCAGAAATTATCCCCAATAAAATCTCAAACTAATCTTGAGTTGGTAAGCCACAAGCACCACTACCACAACCACATCCAAAGGAAGAAGAATTTGCATTGGAATCACAATTGCTCACATTCTTCTTTTTAGAAAGAGAAAAAGCAACGAAGAAAAAACCAGCAATTACAGCTAAAAAACCAACGGTTACAGCTATCAGCTTTAGAATATCCATCCAAAAATGTATTAAAAGCAAATATTTTTCAATATAACAAACAGGAAGGTAAAAAGTTTGTTCAGCTAATCACGGGCATGCTCATAGCAGGTTGCGCATTCGGGTTTGTCATCTTTTTTTGCCCAGCAGTTGATCTCCTCATGTCGGGGGCATTTAATGCCACGCTTTCGCATTTCCTTGTTATGACCAGTGGATGTTTCAGGGAAACGGTGTGTTTTATGGAAAAGAATTCTTACTGCCATTAATACAACGGCAAAAGCCAAAAAACCCAGAACAAATAGCAGTAGAGTAATGAAGTTCATCATTTTTTTTTGCAAAGTAAAAAAATTTTTGGTATTGTTTTTGCTTTTTTTGTTACCTTTGAAATATATACAATTAACCACTCACCAAATTAACCTTAAATGTATAGTGTTATGATTCGATTAGTATACTCCACCCTTTGCATGGTGGCTTTATCATATTATGGATTTGCCACTAACGATAATGAGATCAAACAGTGTTTAGCAAAAATAGCAAATGAATTAGAGGCAAAGCATCCTGGAAGCAATAGGATAAAGGTGGCCATTCTTGAGTTTCGAACAAGTGAAAACGAGTTAACCAATTTCAATCAGTTCATACAGGACGAGTTAAATGCCACTTATCGAAACAGCAAACGTTTTGAGGTAATCGATCAGAATGCTATTAATAGGTTAATTACAACTTATGGGTGGGATCTGAATAAAGGCAATAGCTTTCATGTCTATTCCGAGCTCAGTGAACTAATTTTTAAGACCATTGGTATGGTTCCCAATGCTTTTATTTATGGACAAGTTAACGATAATGATCAAACCATTACTATTACAGGATATTTAGTTCCCAACGGGATATCAAGCACAAATATTTACTCTAGACAAACAATTACATCCAGTGCATTAACGGATAAACTTCTGGGCAAACCTATTAGGAAAACTGAACCTAAGCCTGAGCCACAAGTAGTTATTGTAGAGAAACCTGTAATAGTTGAGAAGGAGGTAGTTGTTGAGAAACCCGTTTACATTGAAAAGGAAGTAGTGGTTGAAAAACCAGTCTATATTGAGAAACCTCAACCCCAAACCTCATCACAAAAATTTGCCGACAGAATAGGTGACCTTGAATTTGAGATGACCGAGGTAAAATCTATGGGTGATAGAATTGAAATAACCCTTGTTGTTGTTAATAGCAAGATTGATGACAATATCGCTTATATGGAGGCACGCTTTATCGACATGGACGGCAATGAGTTTAACAGCCATTCAGGACAGAATACTTTCCGAAATCGGAGTTTAATAGAGGGAGTTCCCATTAAGGGTACCATTACTTTTAACGACGCAAACGTTCAACGTACACAAAACATAGCTGTTATTGAAATTAAAGTTTATGGCACTGGTAACAAGCATTTGGGATCGCTAAGGTTTAGAAACGTGCCTGTTACAAATTGATAAGCCTTATTGCAATAAAATCTTTCAATGCCTGAACCACATTTGGTTTGGGCATTTTTTGTAAATGCAAATTATTAAACTTTCTTTTACTTTGTTTGTTTTGATATCAGCGATATTTATATGTCCTTTTTTCATACTTTTATTGTTATTCTATAAAAATAAAAATCAATGTAATGGCAAAGAAATCTTCAAATCAAAAGTACTTCGAAAAGGATGAGATATTAAATGATTATTATTTGGCTGTTTTAAGCCGTGAGGTTAGCTTATTGGGAAGGAGAGAGGTGCTTACAGGAAAGGCCAAATTTGGGATATTTGGTGATGGAAAGGAGCTGGCACAAATAGCATTGGCAAAAACCTTTCGCAATGGCGACTGGCGATCGGGCTACTACCGCGATCAGACCTTAATGATGGCATTAGGGCTCTTCACTGCCGAAGATTTCTTTGCTCAGCTCTACGGTCAAACGGACGTAGAGCTAAATCCCGGTAATGCAGGTCGATCTTTCAATAATCATTTTGGAACACGTTCTCTTAACCACGATGGATCGTGGAAGGACCTCACTGCAATAAAAAATTCATCATCCGACATTTCTCCAACCGCTGGGCAAATGCCCCGATTGCTTGGTTTAGCCTGGGCATCGAAACTTTATAGGGGAAATAAGAATTTACATAAATTCTCCTCTTTTTCAAAAAAAGGAGATGAGGTTGCCTTTGGCACCATTGGCGATGCCAGCACTTCTGAAGGGCATTTCTTCGAAACCATAAACGCTGCAGCCGTGTTACAAGTTCCTCTGGCAATGACAGTTTACGATGATGGATATGGTATATCTGTACCCAGAGAGTATCAAACAGCCAAGGGTAGTATATCGGAGTTTTTATCGGGACTTGAGAAGGGTAAAACCGACAAAACAGGATTGTATATATTTAAGGTAAAGGGATGGGATTATCCTCAATTGCTTGAAACTTTTGAAAAAGGAGTTGCCCTTTGTCGTAAAGAGCATGTTCCTGTTTTGTTTCATGTTACAGAGCTAACCCAACCTCAGGGACACTCAACTTCAGGATCGCACGAAAGGTATAAATCAAAGGAACGTTTGCAGTGGGAAAAGGATTATGATTGTAATGTAAAGTTCAGGCAATGGATACTCGATAATGGGTATGCTACCAGCGAGGAGATTGAAGGTGTTGAGAAAAAGGCTGTTGATCATGCTCGCGAAGCCAAAAACATCGCTTGGCAGAAGTTTACCGATCCCATAAAGGCTGAGCGCGATGCGCTCATTAAGATTATCGACAACCGATCGTGTGTTTGCAAAAGGGAGCATATTGATAAGGTGGGTTTGATAACCGATGAGCTGAAAAAGATTCCCAATCCAATCCGAAAGGATAATATGAGCAGTGCAAAGAGAATTCTTCGGCATGTTTGTACCGATTGTTCAATTCGTAAGCAGCTGCAAGCAGATCTTTCAAAATGGATCGACGAGAATAAGAATGCCGGTTTCGACATGTATAGTTCACACCTTTACTGCGAAACCGAACGAGCAGCCATTAAGGTTAAACCCATACCAGCAACTTACTCAGAAAGTTCTCCATTTGTTAATGGTAGGGAGGTGCTACGCGATAATTGGAAAGTTCAGTTTGAGAAGAACCCCTTGCTAGTAGTTTTTGGCGAAGATGTTGGTTTCATTGGTGGCGTGAACCAAACCTTCGAGGGATTGCAGGAGAAGTTCGGCGAGATAAGAATTGCCGATACAGGAATTCGTGAAACCACGATTCTTGGTCAGGGTATAGGTGCAGCACTGCGTGGATTACGACCAGTGGCAGAGATTCAGTATTTCGATTATCTTTTGTATGCCCTTCAGACCATGAGTGATGATTTGGCTACCCTGCGCTGGCGCACTAAGAGCGGACAAATGGCTCCCCTTATCATTTCAACCCGCGGGCATCGACTTGAGGGAGTTTGGCACTCTGGTTCACCCTTAAGCATGGTGATTAATTCCATAAGGGGTGTCTATGTTTGCGTTCCACGCAATATGACCCAGGCTGCAGGAATGTATAATACCCTTCTGCATGCCGACGATCCAGCCTTGGTTATTGAACCCCTAAATGGCTATAGACTGAAAGAACGCTTTCCAGATAATATTGGCGAATTCAGGGTTCCCCTTGGAATTCCTGAAGTGCTTAAAGAGGGTAAAGATGTAACGCTTGTTACCTATGGTAGCTGTGTACGCATTGCACAGGAAGCTGTGGAACAGCTTGCTGAGTTTGGAATATCTGTCGAGCTAATCGACGTGCAGACTCTTTTACCATTTGATTTGCCAAATTTGGTGCTTGATTCTGTTAAGAAAACTAACCGAATAGTATTCTTCGATGAGGATGTTCCTGGTGGGGCCACTGCTTACATGATGCAAAAAGTGCTGGAAGAACGTGAAGGATTCAACCATCTCGACTCAAAGCCCCGAACGATAACAGCCAAGGAACACCGCCCTGCTTATACAACCGATGGCGATTATTTTTCAAATCCTAACGCTGAAGATGTTTTTGAAACCATTTATGATCTTATGCACGAGGTAAAACCGCAGCGTTTCCCCAAATTGTACTAAACAGTATACATTTTTCAACATTATTGTTTTTTTAACTCGATAATCTTTAGTATTTAGCATTGATTTTTCAATGAGTTGGAAAATTATCTATCATTTTTTTATTCTTTTTGTTGTATAAATTATTTGGAAAATTAATCTATAGGACTTACATTTGCTGAGTTTTTAAAAAAGTTATATGGTTTTTTAGGTAGAAAACCATCTTTTTTTGACATATTTCAGGATCGTTCTTTTTTAATTTTTTTGTAGCGCAAGGGTTTGATTGAATGATGCTTGTATTTTTTTAGGCAAACTCATTTTAAGTTTATTAACAAAAAATAATATTTTTCACTTTGTTATTAAATTACTAATAACTAACTTGCAGTAAGTTTAACAAAAAAGGGCTGCCTATGAGAAATTTTTTTGGAATAATTTTTGCTAAAAATTAAACTTAATGTTGATGGCAACATTAATAATTTAAATTTACCTTTAAAATAATTTTTTTACTAACCAAAAACAATTCAATTATGAGAAAAAACTTACGAATTCTTTCACTTGGGCTAGTGCTTAGCCTAATGTTTTCCTCCTTTGGATTTGGACAGAGGGTAGCAATTTCCTCCAAAAAAGACAAGGATGTGAAATTTACAGCCATTGAGTCCATTACAACAACCACTTTCAATCAGACTAAAGAGGATGAAGGCGAGTGGATTACCTGGGACGATGGCGAAAATGCCAACGGCATTGGAACCGGTGCTGCTGCTGAATTTAGCATTGCCAGCCGTTGGTTACCTGCAGATCTCGAAGCCTATGATGGTCTTTACATCACCCAGATCAGTTTCTTCCCCAGGGTTGAGGCTGCCACATACGCCCTAAGAATTTGGACTGGGGATAACCACACACAGCAGTATGATCAGGATGTTGAGGAGTTCACCGTAATGGAGTGGAACACCGTTGAGCTGGAAACTCCATATCAGATCGATGCTTCTGCTGAGATGATGTTTGGAATCCACATCAACACCACTACTGGTCACCCCGCAGGTTGCGATGCTGGTCCAGCTCTTGTATGGAAAGGTGATGTTATGTTTTATGATAACGAATGGATCTCCATGATGGAATCCTTCTCCCTTAACTACAACTGGAACATACAAGCATACGTTGTAGATATGGGAGGACCCGAAACTTTCAACGTTACCTTCAATGTGGATATGACCGCTGTAGAAGGTTTCGATCCTGAAGAGGATGTTGTTTACCTAACCGGTAGCATGGTAGGTTGGGCTGAGCCAGGAACCGAAGGTTCAATCGTTATGGACCTGATTTACGGTTCAAAGGATGCTCCTTTCAACTTTGAGGATAGCTTTGAGGATTTCGAAGACTTTACCACAGACCTAACCCCCTGGACAACCTATCAGCTTACTGAAGGAGATACATGGGGCGCTAGTGATTTCGACTTCCCCGGCGAAGGCGAGGCATTTGCATTCATGGTGTTCAACCCCAGCGAAACCGATCCATCAATTGTTGACAATCACCCAGCTCAGGATGGTGCAAAGTATGCTATTGCTGTTCAGTACACAAGTACCAATGACGACAAGTGGATCATCACCCCTGAACTTTCTTTCAACGAGACCAGCGCATTGAGCTTCTGGGGCAAATCAATTACTGATGCTTACGGACTTGAAAGAATTAAGGTGCTAGTATCCACAACTGGGACAGAGCCAGAGGACTTCACAAAAATTTCAGATGGTGATTACCTTGAGGTTCCAACTACATGGACAGAGTACACCTACGATCTTAGCGATTATGCTGGAGAAACCGGATACATTGCCATCAACTATGTATCATATGATGCATTCTTCTTCATGTTAGATAACTTTAAAGTTACCGCTGAAGTTGAGCCCCCAGCTGAGCTAATCTACACCGCTACCCTTCAACTTGAGGCTGGTACTTACTTGTACAAGTACTTCCTCAACGAAACTTGGGCAAATGGTGAGTGGGATGGTGACCCCAACCGGGTTATTGTTGTAGTTGATGAGGATGTTGTTACTAACGATACTTATGCTGTGATTCCATTCAGTGATGAAGCATTCATTTTAACCTTCGGATTTGATGAGGGAGAGGATGATGTTACAATCGATGGCTTTACAATCATGGTTCATGTAGCTGTAGGAACAGATGTTACTGAACTTACTCCAACCATGACCATTTCCGATGGTGCTACCATTGATTATGTACACCCAACAGTAATGGATTTCACCGACGCACAGGAGTTTGAAGTAACTGCTGAGAATGGTATTACCAAAAATACCTACACTGTTTACGTAAGATTTACCAGCGTTGAGGAGAATTTACTCTCTAACCTTAACGTATACCCCAACCCATTCAGCAATGAGATTTTTGTAAGGAATGCTGAGGGTGTAAATCGCGTTATCATCACCAACCTAATTGGTCAGGTAGTAATGGATATGCCTCTGAATAGCGAGACTATCAATACCAGCAACCTGAGCAAGGGAGTTTACCTAGTGATCTTCCAGGGCAACAATGGTGAGCGTGTTGTACGTAAGATGGTTAAGAACTAGTTCTTACTTCATAATATTCAAAAAGCCTCGGGAGAACCCGGGGCTTTTTTTGTATTAACCTCCGTCATTTGTAGCGAGGCACGAGCGAAGCAATCTCGATTAAGGTAAGTATTGAAAAGATCGCTTCGTCTTCTTCAGCCTTCTACCAATGACAGATTTTTATCTCGTCATTGCGAAGCCCGGACGCTGAAGTGGGCACTGAGGCTCTCGAAGTGCTCGAAGTGTAAGGGTTGAAGCAACCTCTTCAAAAAAGATCGCTTCGTCTCGTCAAAAAAGATGACGAGATTCGCGATGACGGAATGAAAAGATTAGTTGCTGTTGGTTTCTAATTTAGCGTTAAATGCAACCAATAAATAAAGCAGAATAACTCTAAAGCTTCTTCAGATCAACATCGAAAGTTACCTCGATTAACTTTTCCATGGTAGGCGGTATGTTGAAGTTGAAATCCATTAGGTTGACCATAAAAACACTTTTACCCGAGAAGGTATCATCGCCAACAATAAACTTGCCTTTTGCTGAAACCTTGTTGGTGGTTTGTCGGAGGGTTAGATCACCCGTAACCTGAACTTCATATTCTCCCTTACGGGAGAAGTCGACCTTATGCAGGTCTTCAATTTTACCCCGAAATGTTGAGTTGGCAAAATGCGCATTCTTAATAAAGTACTCGTTAAACTTTTCTTGGTTGTAGGCACTATGGAATCGGAAGGAGAGCATTACCATGGTAAGCCTAAACTCACCAGTTTCCACATTTAACCCCACATTAACCTGACGGTTAATGGTTTCCATTTTACCATGGGGTGCATTGTACGAAAGTTTAACGGTGCCATTGCGCGAGGCATAGCGTTGTCCATATAAATTTATCGTGCATAATGATAATGCAAATAGCAGTAGTAGCGAGATTTTTTGAAAGAATTTCATGGATAGCGGGGATAAATTATTTTTCAAAAACAGACACATGCTCTAAAATTACATCCGATCCGGTGTATCCGGTACAAAAGCCTTTCAGGCTTATAAGTTCACCAATTTTTATTTTCTCCTTTTGCTTTTCGAGTAACGAAAACCGAACCCCCTCGGGTCCAAAAAAACCATCGTCGAGTACCATTACAGCAATCATCAATTCGTCGGCTTGTTCAATTTGATTAACCGTACCTGTTACAAGCAGCACCTTGCCATTATACTTTTTTGCAGCTGCCAATGGGTTCGAAACATACTCCAAAAAAAGTTCGGTTGCATGGATCTCAATTTCCACCTCGCTTTGCAGGTAATCAACGTGGGGTTTGTTGTAAACAAAGAAGTAGAAACTTAATGCAGCAATAAGAAGTATCGCAAACAGAATAAGAATAATTTTTAGAAAAGTTTTCATGCTATTAGAATATGGTATATAAATATTTGAAAAAACACCCAAAACTAGTAAATATTTGCTAACCCATAAGATATCTTAAAATATTGGTAAAAATATTCATTTCTAGTGGTCTCAAAGGCTTTAAAAAGATTCCCAATTCCCCTAAAAATTATTAGTTTTGTAAACTTATAGCAAATGAAAAAAGTAAACCTCCTCAATATTAGAATTACTTTACATCTTAATAATGATAACAATTTGCAAAGGAAATAGACGAAAAGAGAGTATCATTCGTTATTGTTGTTGATTTACAGTTGTTTGCTAATTTGAGTATTGGTTTAGGCTATTTGTGGGAATAAATGAAATCTATATACCTTGTTACACCTGGGAATGGGAGTGACCGGGCGAAGCTGTAGGGAGGCATGGGGGAGAAGAGCAAGGAGATTGTGTGAATAGGAGAAAATTAGAGAGAGAGAAAATGAGAGGGTGAGAGAGTGAGAGAGTGAGAGAGTGAGAGATGAGGGCAAAGGGCAAAGGGCAAAGGGCAAAGGGCAAAGGGCAAAGGGCAAAGGGCAAAGGGCAAAGGGCAAAGGGCAAAGGGCAAAGCACTTACTCAATCACTCAATCAACCTTATACCTTACAATAAAAATTCAAGTTTTAAAAAATCCAAGCCCAGAACAAACCTTATAACATAAAAAAATGAGCTATATAAAAAATTTTTACTACTTCAATAAGGTCATTTTTCAACAGCGTTATATCATTCAAAAGCTGGTTGCAAGGGATTTTCAGAAAAGATACCTAGCTTCTTACTTGGGTTTACCATGGGCTTTTATTCAACCTTTAAGTATAATACTGGTGTTGTGGTTTGTTGTATCAATTGGGTTAAGAGGGGGCGATTTGAGCGGAGGTATACCCTTTCTCCCATGGTTTATTAGCGGTATGATACCATGGTTCTTCGTAAAAGAAGGTTTGCAGAATTCATCAAGTTCCTTAATCGATTACGCTTTTTTGATCAAGAAGATGTACTTCAGGGTGGGAATGATACCCCTGATTAGAATATTTACTGCGCTAATTATTCATCTTTTTCTGATCCTGATATTGCTTATTTTTGTTGTTGCCTATGGATTTTATCCTACCATTTATTGGCTACAACTTCCATACTACCTGTTATGCTCGATTTTTCTATTGGTTGGTTTGGGGTGGTTTACCTCAGCATTAATGGTGTTTGTGAGGGATGTTAAGCAAACACTAGACGTTTTATTGACCTTACTATTCTGGTTAACTCCAATTCTATGGCCTCATGCACGTGTCCAAGGCAATATGCGATTAATAGTTGACTTAAACCCATTTTTTTATTTAACAAATGGTTACCGTGAAACCCTTATTGAGGGGAAATGGTTTTACGAGAACTTAAATCTCACACTTTATTTCTGGTTTTTTGCCATATTCTTTTTTGTTGTTGGAGCCATTGTATTTCAAAAGTTGAAGCCACATTTTGCGGATGTACTATAATAAATATTTATAGTTCAAAAAAAAATATCAAAAGGTTAATATAATAAGATGGATGAGTTAAATGGTAGACATCATCATAAGCAATTAGCAATCGATGTTGAATCGCTATCAAAAATATATCCTTTATACAGCTCTCCACGGGATAGGTTAAAGGAAGCGCTTCATCCTCGGAGGAAGAAGTATCACAAAGATTTTTATGCTTTAAAGGATGTGTCTTTTCAGGTACAGAAAGGCGATTCTCTTGGAATTATTGGGCAGAATGGCAGTGGAAAATCTACGCTATTAAAAATTCTTTCACGTATTCTTACACCAACTTCAGGTACTTTTAATATCCACGGAAGGGTAATCACATTACTGGAACTTGGCGCTGGTTTTAATCCTGAGTTAACAGGGATAGAAAATATTTACTTCTATGGAACCATTCTTGGTTTTTCCAAGAAGATGATTGAATCAAAGCTTGATGAGATTTTGACATTTGCTGATATTGGTCAATTTGTTTACCAACCATTAAAAACCTATTCAAGTGGCATGAAATCCCGTCTTGCATTTTCTGTTGCCAGCCATGTTGATCCAGATATACTGATACTCGATGAAGTTTTAGCAGTTGGAGATTTACGATTTAAGCAGAAATGCTTAAGAACAATGAGAGATTTTATTGATCAGAGCAGAACCGTTATTCTCGTATCCCACGATACTGGTGCAGTTACCAATTTTTGTAATAAGACCCTATGGTTGAACGATGGTAAAGTGCAGGAATTTGGAGCATCGAGTGAGATTGTAAAAAAATATATTGGGTTTATGACTTATGGGTTAGAAACCCAGACTAAAAGGGTTCAGCCAAATAACAAAGGTTCTGAACCAATTTCAGTTGACGATATCCAGAAGCAAGAAACGCCCAAGAAATTATTGGTGAAGGATATAAAATGGATTGATGTTACTAATTTGGAATCTTTCGGAGAGTATGGAGCCATTATTGAAGGTGTGGCATTATACTTTATGAATTCTGATAAAAAGGTTGATACCCTTATGGGTGGTGAATGGTTAAGCCTTTATGCAAAAATCAAAGTTGTTGATTTTATTGAGCATCCAGGTTTTGGAATTCGTTTAATGGATAAGCGAGGGAATGGAATTTTCACTGTAAATAATTATCTCTATAATCAGCCAATTCCAAGTTTTAATGCTGGAGAATTTGTTGTGATAAGAACAGATTTTAAATTCCCTTTGATCATGGTTGGAAAATATACTTTAACCATAGCGTTATCGGATGGAGATCAGGAAAATCATGTTCAACATCACTGGATACATGATACATTAATAATTTCAGTTGATAACCAAAATCCAAAGTTTAAAAGAGGAGCTAATATAATAGTTATTGAAGAAGAGAACTATTCTGTGCAGCTTATTGAAAATTGACAACATTTCTGAGTTTGATTATTGATTGAAAATACTTACAAGATGAACATAGCGGGTAAATATTTTTTTGGTAAACCAAATTTTTTGGAAAAACCCTACGGTTGGGTTCAGCATACTCCCTTTGCTTTTTATCTGATCGAAATGCTTAAGCCAGATATTTTTGTGGAGCTGGGAACCCATTCAGGTAATTCTTATTTTTCATTTTGTCAGGCTGTATATGAGCTGAAAATAAGCACAAAGTGCTATGCTGTTGACACATGGGAAGGTGATGAGCATGCAAGTTTTTATAGTGCAGCTGTTTATGAAAGGGTTAAAAAAATCAATAATCAGCATTTTTCTCAAATATCATACTTGCTTAAAATGACTTTTGACAATGCACTTGAGTATTTTAACGATAGCAGCATTGATCTTTTACATATTGATGGATTGCATACCTATGATGCTGTTAAGCATGATTTTGAGAGTTGGCTTCCAAAGATGAGCAGCAAGGGGATAGTTGTTATGCACGATACAAACGTTAGAGAAAGAGATTTTGGAGTTTGGAGGCTTTTTGAAGAGATTAAAAACAAGTACCCTTCGTTCGAGTTTTTACATGGGCATGGGTTAGGTATTGTTTGTGTTGGAAAGAACATTCCTTCAGAATTTCTTAATTTCGTTGATACTGCAAAAAAAGACCCTTTTATTCAACAATTTTTTGCTACCCTTGGGAATAGGATACTTGCTATTCAAGAGAAGGAGGATGTTAGGGAGGAAATGTTATCGCTTAAAAGAGGCATTAGGCAATCTGAAAAGGAGGTCGAAAAAAATGCCAAGCAGATAGAGGCTTTAAAAGTTTACGTTGAAAACAGAAAAGAAAAAATAGCTGCACTTGAACTTAGCCTAGCTAAGAATAAGGAGATTATTGTTAAGAAGAATGAGAAGATATCAACTCTTGAGGAAAAACTATACGCTTTTAGGGAGTCAAATGCAAAACGGAATGAAAAAATATTAACCCTTGAAGCAAAGGTAAACGAGTACAAAGAGTCCAATGCAAAACGGAATGAAAAAATATTAATACTTGAAGCAAAGGTAAACGAGTACAAAGAGTCCAATGCAAAACGGAATGAACGAATATTAAAACTTGAGGATAAACTAGCTGAGTACAAGGAGATAATAACAAAGCGTAATGATCAAGTTTCCAATCTTGAAAAAAAGTATAGTGAACTCAAGGAGGAAATTGCAAAAAGGAATAATAGGATTGTTTTACTTGAAGAAAAACTTTACGAAAAGAGTGAATTAATTGTTAAGAAAAATGAAAAAATCTCATATCAAGAAATAAAAATCCAAGAATTTTTAAAAACACTACATATAAAAAACGATCTTATTGCTAGCATCAAGGAAAATCAGGTAAAACAAAAATTATTAATTGACCAAAAAGACGAAAAAATTCAAAATCTTAACGATAAGCTCAATAACCTAAATGAATTGTTAAACTCTGAAAAATCAATCAAAGAAAAAATTGAAATTGAGCGAGTTAAGTTGAATGAAAAGTTGGTAGGTGTAAGTAATCGTTTGAATGATTTAAACGTAGAGATCAAGCAACATAAAGAACTTGCTAAGAAAAGGAATGAGAAGATACAAGAATATAAAGAAGTTGTAGAAAGAAGGAATAAAAAAATAATATTTTTAAATAGAAAAATTGAAGAGCATAGAGTTGTTAACAAAAAACTAAGTACAAAGATACACGCTAAGGATAAAGAAGTTCGAAGCATCCTGAATTCAAAAAGTTGGCGATTAACAAAACCCTTACGATTAATCTCGAAAATTATTAGAAAAATCGTATTCTCTTATTCGTTTATTGTAAAGCTCTTTCTTTATTCAATAACATTTCAAATAGAAAAACTGAGGCTGGAGCTAAGGATTTTGCGCTACATAAAAATCATTCGTAAATCAATGCTTTTCGATTCGGATTGGTATTTAAAGCAAAATCCTGATATAGCCATATCAGGGATAAATCCAATAAAGCACTTCGTAAGAAGAGGAGTTTTTGAGGGAAGAAATCCGAGTCCAAAATTTAATACAAAAGCATACCTTGAATACTACGATGATGTTGCACAATCGGGGGTTAACCCACTAGTTCATTTTATTCTTTATGGTAGATCAGAAGGTCGAAAAGCATTCGATTGCATGAAAAATGAAGATAGGCAAATGGAACCTGATGGTCTTAATTTAACATTAGAGCAAAATGAATGGAAAATTGAAAAGGGTAGCCAGGTAAAGGATTGTATCCTTTATGTTGTTCATGATGGAGGTGGTGGAATGGTTTACATTTCATTTGACATGATGAAATTCATGAATAATAAGGGTTTAGCTTATATATTGCAAGTTGGGACAAAAGAATGGACTGTATTTACTACCATTAATGATGAAATTAAATCGGTATTAAAATACAGATTCAATAGCCATTGGAATGAAATTAGAGATTTAGATCAGGAGAGAATAAAAGCACTTAATGATTTAACCATTATGCTTAATCCCTCTCTGGTTCATGTGAGGGTATTAATTGGAAGTGGTCCTGGGATTATTGAGTTTTATAGTAAGAGAAAGACACCAGTTGTTTTCTCATTCCATGATTTTTCAGCGGTATGCCCTAGCATTCATCTAATAAACAATGGAAAATTTTGCTACGGAAATTGTAATCTTTATTCCGGTGAAATAGATTGCAAATTTTCAAGAAATTGGTTTGGGAAAATTTCTAGATTAAGACCAGATTTTCGTGAAAAGTGGGGGCGCATAGTAGAACCATCTTTGGTGAAATGCCAAGCTTATATTGTAACATCGGAATTCACGAAAAAAATTATACTTGAGAACTACACCCATTTGGATCATAAAAAATTCAAGTTAATTGAGCATGGAAGGATTATTGATCAAATCTATGACTTTTGTAAAATACCTGAAAAAGGGAAAGTTTTAGATATTGTTTTTTTCGGAGCGCTTAACGAGGTTAAAGGAATACGCTTGGTTCTTGATATGATGAGGATAAATAACCACAATAATGGACCAATAAAATTGCATGTAATTGGTGAGGTAGTTGGATTGTTAGAAGAGTACCAAACATGTGATAACATTCTTTTGTATGGGAAATACCAGCGTGATGAGTTGTTAGGATACATTAAGAAAATCAAACCTTCCATAACCATTATTCCATCCATTTGTCACGAAACATTTTCCCACACCCTAACTGAGTCATGGATGTTTGGGATTCCAGTTATTGGCACAACATACGGTGCTGTAGGTGAAAGAATAATTAGAGAAAAAGGTGGATGGACTTTAGATCCTATCAGCTCTCAAGAATGGTACGATAATATAATCGCAATACAGAATGACAAGAACGATTTTCTTGAAAAGAAATCCAATGTCAATAGGATTAATTTTAAGTCAATTCATCAAATGATTGATGAGTACTATGATCTTTATCAAAGTTTAATTAAGTCAAGTAAGGAAGAAAGTAGTATTCAGAATACCACAAATAAAGATCAGGTAGTTGTAACTGTTGAAAAAAAAAGACTTCAATCCGAAAGGGAAATAAAAAAAATAAGGATTAAGTTATTAGAGTTTGGCTTTAATAGAGCATACAAAGATCTAATTAAAACTTTCGATGATAATAGCGACCAATACACTCAAAGTATTGCAGGATGGGAACTTGCCCTATGGCACGCTAACAAACAAAACAAGGAAGATGCACAAAGAGCATTAGACTTTTTAAGTAAGATTGCCCGAGATGAATTTGATTTAAATTTCAATCAAAGATTGGTTCTCATTGAGGCGGAATGCTATGAAACATTGGGTAATATTAGCAAAGCAAAAGCAATAATAGATAATTCCTTAGCATTTGTTCCAAACACTGATCTGATCCTAGCTGCAGCCAACCTAGAAGTGTCTTTAAAGGAGAAAATTAAGATTATCAATAGGGTTTATGAGCAATTCGGACTTTCCCCGATAAGCATTGACGATGTTAAAACGAAATCGGCCTATGATAGATTAACAACATTTACCTCAGATTCGAAATCTTTTTCGGATATAGATAGTTCTTCTAAGGTTACCATTATTGTACCCACCTTCAATGCTAAAGAGACTATTGGCACTACTTTAAGTTCGCTTATTGCCCAAACCTACAGTAATATTGAGATTATTGTTGCCGATGATTGTAGCACAGATAATACTAGAGAGTTTGTAAAAGAGTTTGAGAAAAAGGATAATAGGGTTAAACTGATTGAATCGAAAATTAACCAGGGACCTTATGTCGCCCGTAATCGAGCGCTTAAGATTGCAACAGGAGATTTTGTTACTTGTAACGATTCTGACGACTGGTCACATCCTGAGAAAATAGCCTACCAGGTAAAAAATCTTCAGGAGAATCCTACTGTTATTGCCAATATTTCGCAGTGGGCAAGGGTCACACCTGAACTAAGATTTTACAGACGGAACAATCCTGGGTTCTATATGCAGATAAACCTATCATCTCTTATGTTCCGACGAAACGTAGTACTTGATACGATTGGATATTGGGACAGCGTTCGCTATGGTGCAGATACGGAAATGCATAAGCGCTTGTTAATTACCTTTGGAGCCGATTCGGTAGTAGAACTTCCGTTGGTACCCCTATCTTTTGCACGTTACTCTGAAACATCTCTTACAGGTAACACGATTTTTGGTTATCCCGGTTTTCCAATGGGGTCAAGGAAAGAATATCGCGACAGTTATCAGTATTTCTATTCAAAATCAAAGGATTTTAAGTATCCTTTTCCAATGGAAAAGAGACCATTCCCTGTCCCATGGATCATGGATTCGAACATTGAACCAACAATTGTCGAAAAGCGACATTTCAACATGGTGATAGTATCCGATTTCAGAATAGCTGATAAGAACTTGGAATCACTACTGAATTACTTAAAAGTAAAAAGTAAAGAAGATTTTAAAGTTGGGCTTGTTCATATGGAGATATACGATCTGGTGGCAAAGGTTAGGTTCGACCCAACTGTAAGGGAATTGATAGATGGTCAAACAATTCAAATGCTTGTTTATGGCGATTCGGTGGAGTGCAACGAGATGATTATTGCCCATCACCTTGTGCTCTTCGAAAAGCAGATGTTTATTCCTAATGTAAAAGCTAAATCGATTAAAGTTTTTATTGACATAATTGAGAAAAAAGATAACGATACCGTACTCAAAACCATTGGCTCCTGTGCTGAAAATCTTAAGAATTATTTCAACTCCGATGGAACCTGGTATGCACCCAACGAAAAGTTACAAAAAGATATTTCGGAATTTATTAAGAAGGAGAAACATAACTTAGACCTTTCAGCTGAGTTAACTAAAGGTCCAATTCCTTCAATGGATTGGAAAACAATTCCTCTTCCGATAGAAAAGGATGAGAAACTGCAAGTCGATTCACCTTCCAAAACCATAAACTTTGAGGTAGAAAATAGTATTGATTTAGTTGATATTAAAGACATTGATAGCTATAGCTATTCAAACCCAGAAGGCGTTGCTGTTATAATGCCATGTATCGACACTAAGATGGGTGTTGATACTGCAAAATTTTTGCTTAAACGCGCCGGAATGGAGTTTAGAATTTTGATTGTGAACGACACTCTTCGGAAAGGATTTATTAATGTTCTAAACGCTACTGCAAATAGAATCCATGTAAGATACGTTGTGTACTTAGCCCAGGATGCCTATCCCGGTTTGGATTGGTTGAAGCTGGCATACGATGATCTGGAGAAGACAGGTAAAGGATTACTAGCTTTTAACTGTGGAAAATGGAGGGGTAGGGTAGCTGCCTTTGGAATGGTTCGAATCGATTGGGTAAAACAAATATACAACGACGCTGTGCTGTTCCCGGGATATAAGGCGCACAAAGCGGATAACGAGATCACCGTTATTGCTCGTGTTTTAGATTCGTTCGTTTACAACCCAAATTCTACCCTGGTTGAGATCGATAAGGAAAAAGTTTTTAAGGAGAATATCCCCGAGGATAAGGAGCTATTCCATGAGCGGTTCAGGAATGGTTTTAATGGTTTAATACCTCTCGAAAAGCTTGAACCCTTAGCTGAGGAATATTTTGTTCCCTGGAAGAAGCAGGAAAAAAAGACCTCTTCGAAGGATCATAATGAAGAAAAACCAAAGCAGACATTAATTACTTCACCAGATACTTTTGTTCTCTACAGAATTATTGGCAATGACCTGTATCCTCGCCATAAGAAGGGGCAATCGCGCGAAAACCTCAGGTTTATCCTTGAGAATGAACCCAACTTCGATGGCTGTGAAAAACGTTTTGTGGTGAATAGGATTATTGATCAAGAGGAAGAAGAATTAATTATTCAATTACTTAAAAAGCATAACCATCAATTTATACATATTCCCTTCAACCCTGATGAATATGGGAAAATAGGCTACGATACAAGTTGTCTTCCCGAACCGGGTTATCTTGCAAGTAAAGAATTTCAGGCACTCGATAAGAATAAGCAGGATAGAGCCCTCGCTGCAGTATACAGGTTGAAGAACAACTACATAATGAATAATAATGGTGCACGCAATGTGGCATTGAACGATGGTTTATCTAGAGCGAAATGGGTTCTACCGTGGGATGGAAATTGTTTCCTTACTGAAAAGGCCTGGGAGCAAATTTCCCATGACATAAAGGCTTTGCCGCAAGTAAAGTATTTTGTTGTACCAATGACAAGGGTTACCAACAACGAGGTTCTATTGAATGATAATTTCACTCCTGAACCTGTTGAGGAGCCACAAATTATCTTTAGGAACGATGCAAAGGAGAAGTTCAATGAGACATTTCCATATGGACGAAGGCCAAAAGTTGAACTTCTATGGAGGTTGGGAATCCCTGGTAAGTGGGATAGTTACCCTAAAGATGATTCGTGGGATCTTGATCGAATCCCCCTCTCACACGATGCAGGTAATTTTGGATATGCCGGTTGGGTTGCTCGCTTATTTTCAGGGAACAAAGAGATGGAGCAGGATACTAGCGATAGCGTAAAGCAGCGGGTTCTGGCCAGGGTCGATGCAATTATTTCAACAATTAATCATGTTGATCTGGCGCTTTCGGCCAAAAACAGAGCCCAACTTACGTGTTTCAACTCTACCAAACTGGATGAAGAGGTTGAAATATTTAAGAGCGGAAAATCAGAGGATATCAACCAACTTGTCAATTTGCTGATTGGGTACGCACAGGAAGCATTAACCCGTAGTCCGTATAGTGTTATTGATAAAATCACATTACCGCCAAGCGGTAATAAAAATGATTACTGGCACCCGGCACCATACTGGTGGCCAAATCCCGAAACAAAGGATGGATTGCCATACATTCGAAAAGATGGAGAACGGGTACCCGGTACCAAAATGTATGAGGAGGAAAGCGAGAAGTACGATCGGTCGCGATTGCAGAGAGTTTTTGACGACTCTACAATACTTGTACTGGCAACTAAATTTACCGATGATAAGAAGTTTGCTGAACACGCTGTTAAAATCTTCGAACGATTTTTTATCGATTCTGCAAGCAGGATGAATCCGCATCTTATGTATGGTCAGGTTAGGATGGGACACGATAACAATCAGGGTACATGCACTGGTATTATCGAAACAAAGGATATGTACTACTATTTGGATGCAGTTCGAATATTAAATGATTATAATCTACTGAACGATAGTATGCTTGGGAGTTTCAAGGAGTGGTTAAACGATTTTCTTCATTGGCTGCTAAGTTCACCACAGGGAAGGGTTGAGGTGCTAGCAAAAAACAATCATGGTACGTGTTACGATCTGCAGGTTGCCTCCATTTCAGCCTTCTTGGGCGATTATGCAACGTTATTTCAAACGCTTGCCCGAGCGCAAACACGTATCCCTCAGCAGTTTCTCCCTGACGGTTCGCAACCCCACGAACTCGATCGAACAATTACTGCTCATTACACATGCTTCAACTTCCAGACTTGGATTAACCTGGCCGAAATTGCCTCGAGGCACAATGTTGATCTTTGGAAATACGAAAGTTCAAATGGCACTGGGCTAATCAGGGGGGCTGAGTGGATGGTAAAACAAATGGGCAAAAGGTGGCCCTACAAGCAGATTGAAGAGTTTGATAACCATAGGTTTTATCCAATATGGTTTACTTCGCAGAAGCATTTGCAAACTGCTCCTAATCAATTTAATTTGCCCGATTCCAAGTATCTGATTAAACCAGTTTTCTTCCCTCACGATGGCATAAGGCCGTTTTGGAATATAGGCTAGACTATTATTTTTACAAGAAGAATTATGAATTAATCAGGATTATCTCATATTATTAATTTCAATAAATAGATTTGTAAAACTATTATTATCTTAAACTGAAGAAATTATTACTATCAAAAGAAATTGTTTTACGATTTATTTTTTTTTAATAATCAATTTACTTTTGTATTGTATTAAATTATGAACTAATAAATTAAATACCATGAAAAGAACAATTAAATTTTTAATTCTTGGCCTAATTATTCCATCTCTTTTAGTAGGATGTATAACTACAGAAGAAAGGGAACTTAAAGGTTACAAGTTTAATAAAGAATGGGCAAAAACAGAGCCTTTTTCGTCAGACCTTCTTACTGGAAGCATTACAGTGGATATGTACATTATGCTTCATAGTTATCCTACGAAATGGACAACTATCGTTTCGAAGTTAGAATCCGATGCAAAAAACGAGTTTCATTTAAGGCTTCGGGGTAAGGATAGAGCTCAGTGGTATTTTGGTGATGGAAACAAAGCTATTGTACTGGACTGGATCCCTGAAGAGGTGATTCCACTAAACGAATGGGTTCGAATAACAGCCATTAGGGATCGAGAAAATAAAAATATGGAACTGCTTGTAAATGGCCAATCTGCTGCTAAAAAAACTTTTAGAACTTTGCCCAGATCTGCTAAAACTGAAAATGCAATAATTCTTATGGCTCATGGTAATAACCTGCTTGATGCTACTGTTGCTGACATTCGTATTTGGGGAAAAGCATTGTCATTAGCTGAGATTAATAAGACTGCCATTGGAGTTAAAAAAGCGAGTAAGGAAAAATCGTTGGTTGCGTATTGGAATTTCGAGGTTGTGGAGAATGATGTTGTCAGAGACCTTTCTGGGAAGAATAACGATTTATCCATTAGTAAGATCAAGAAATAATTCCTTAACCATTTACTATTGTAGAATCAATAATATTTTGATTTAACCTAAATTAAATTCTTGAATTTAATTTAGGTTTATGTTTTTTAAGTAAGATACACTATCCTTTTTCAAGAGATATCCTCTGATAATCAATTTCATCATGATTTCTAACGGGTCACTTTATCTATTTGCTTCTTTAATAAAAATGAGTACGCATTGAATACTTTCTTACTCTTTTTTCTATGACCAATAAATTTGAAATATTGAAGAGAAATTTCTTTTCAGAAAGAGCTATTTCTTTAATTGTAGTTATAGCTATTTCTGCGGTTGTTTACTATTTATTTGACTATAGTCTTAAGGATCATAGTATTATTGATGGTATTGTAGTAACTAAAGCTAACTGGATTCCTTTAGTAATCCATCTGCTTATTACTGCATTAATTGTTGCTGGAGTTCAAATTTATAATAGAACTATTCTTAATCTTGTTAATACATTTTGGAATAGCGAATTTGTCGGTAAGTTTTTTATAAGTAAACACTACAGAAAGTTAGATAATGTTTCAAGTGAGGAAATCGAAAAATCAGTAAAATTTGATGTACTAATTAGCCTTTTTTTATCAGCTACGATAATTGTTTTATTATCATTGTTTTTTCCCATTCACTATCACATAAACGACGATTTGGCCATTGAGAGTTTTCTTGCTGGGGGGCACGATGCAGTTTTTTTATCGTTAATAGCTGGCAAGTTTATTAAATTTTTGTATTTACTTCATAATGGGGTGGGATTTTACGCATTAACATTGATGTTTGTTCATTTTTTATCGCTTACCACTCTAATATATTGTTTTATAGGAATAATAAGGAAAAGAGAGTTGCCTACAATCCTTACATTACTTCTTGCTGTTGCATCCATTTCATTTTTCACTCAATTTGCAGTATCGTTAACATTTACTACTACTGCCTTTATGGTTGGTTTCTCAGGGATAGCACTGTTTATTTGTAATATTTATAAAAGCAAGTCAAAATATTTACCCCAAATTGTTTCTGGAGTTTTACTAAGCATATCCTTTCTATTCCGATCGAAAGCTTTGTATGGTGTGCTATTATTTTCTCTTCCTATTCTTTTAGGTGTTGTTATGGTTAACCTTAAAGGCAATATCCGAAATATGATTTACTCTTTTTTTCTGTTGCTATCTCCATTGTTAGTTACAATATATGCTGAGAACATGACATATAAATATGCTACAAGTGAAGAGTATAAAGATTTCAGGAGATTCAATGCTGTCAGGGGGCAAATCCACGATAATATGATTGCTTTTAAGGTATTCGGGAATGAAGAGGTTTTCCAACTCAATGAGTGGTCGAAGAACGATTACCTGATACTACTTCAATGGTTTTTTGCTCATGAAGATAAGTACAATGTTAAAACACTTTCGAATGTTGTTAATGCTTATCCCAAATCCTCCGAGATGGAAAAATTAAAGCAATTTTTTTATAGAATTCCTATTGCTTCAAAAAGATTATGGAATCGCTACTACCTTAATTTTCTGTTTTTTATAGGCATTATGATAATTACCTTCCTTAAGAGAAATAAGATGATTATTCTTTTGGTTAGTTTTAATTTTATATATGTTTTTTGTGCACTGATGTACTTATCAGATGTTTACATAATCAAAGACCGAGTATTCGACCCTGTTATCCTTGGAACTTCTACTATTTCATTTTTCTTCTTATCTGTTAAAAAAAATCCGTATCTGAACTCAAGAAATTTGATAGTATTTTTAAACCTGCTCGTTGTCATATTTGTTTTATTAATTGTTAAAGAGCAATTTATTAATACTTTAAATACTAGGGAGGTTTTTGAAAAAAGAAGAATTCTAAAGGAGCAAGTTGAGAAGACAAATATAAAGTATAGGGACTATATAGTTTTATCGAAACCGGGAAGAAGCGGATTGGGGTTTGTGAATAAGAACCCTTTAAAAAGAGACGAGTACCCATTGGATTATTTTAGGATTGGGGGTGGATGGACAACTTTTTCGCCCCATTACTATCAAAGGCTCGAAAAAGGCTTAGGAATTAAAAAAGCAAAAGATTTATTACCACTTTTCATTGATAACCCTAAGGCTATTATTATTGGTCCCAAGGATTTTATTACTTCGTTAAAAATTTTTATTGTTGAAACGTACAATGTTGAGGTCGATTTTGTTAATGTTCCACAGCTAGGGTCCGATAATTATAAGATTGTAAGAATCAATTGAATTGATATTTATGAGTTTGATAAAGAAGCACATAGAAGCAATAGCGTTGTCTGCAATTATTGGATTAAACTCATATTTTCTTTACTTAGTCTTCGACTATAATATGTCAGTTTTTTCAGTTGAAAATGCTGAAATTATTGTTGAAACAAATTGGATCCCTTTTATTCTTCATCTAGTAATCACATTGATTGTAATTGGGGTTAGTATTATTTTTCAAAGGAAAATAATCAACTTTCTACTAGGTAAGGTTTTATTGCCCTTTTACAGAAACTTCGTATATGTAAAATTTAATGAATTACTGGCATTTATTAAATCACCACCCAGGATTAGGATTACGTATAAACAATTGGGATTTTTTTTGCTAATACTTGCAATACCACTATTACAGGTTCACTCAATATGGGATTTCTTTGGAGAGCGTGTAGATGAAAATGCCTTGTTCCACTTTGCCTTAGGTTTTTTTGGGGGTAACTTTGATCCAGGTTGGTATGGTTACGGCAGCTTGGGAATGTATATTTTATATTCAGTATACATGCTGTTGGCCTTGCCAATGATTGCCATCGGCAAATTCTCGTCACTTGATGAGTATGCAATGCAAATGTTTTACAACGGTTACTTTGTGCTTGTTGCAAGGTATTTGTTTGCCGTTTTCGGTGTAATTGCTATAATGGTTCTGGCCCGAACAGCTCGGAATAAAGATGTTCCCATGGCATTAATTATTCTGTTTGTATTAGTTTCAATCACAAGCCTCGATGCCATTCATTTTGCAAATTACTTAAGAACCGATCTTTTAGTTGGTTTTTTTGTTGCTCTTTCAATCCTTTTTGCCTCTAGAAGCGATAACAAAAAGTACTTATACCTGCTTGCCATTGCGGTTGCGGGTGCAATAAGCTCAAAAATTTCAGCATTTCCTTTGGTTATCCTGCTTTTGGTATATCTTATCTACAGACTATGGGATAAAACTATTAAATGGTATAATGCTATTGGTATTCTTATAACACTTATACTATTTTTATATATTTTTCAACCATATCTCAACTACATAGACTCGATTTCTTCAATTTTGAAAGTAGGTAAAATTGGACGGGGAGGGGTAGAAGCTGCAACCAGTTTTCAGTGGGGTAAAGTATACCATTACACATATTCCGACAGGTTAAATGCGATTTATCAAATATTTTATAAATACTGTGGTTTGCCAGTTGTGATATCGTTATTCCTTTTGGTGTTCTCAAAGCGATACATTAAAATCGTCATACCAAGTGTTTTATCATTATTCCTTCTGATAATTCCTTATATTAATTCACCTGAAATAACATACTATTGGTTTCTTCCAGCATTTAATGTGGTTCGATTTCTTTCACTGCTTGCAATTGCTGGTGTCGTATATAATATAGCATCAATATCAAAAAAATTAAAACCCGTTACGCAGAGAAATATCGAGAAAGGATTAGTTGCTGTAATCGTTCTTATTTCTGGTTACTTTATAATTTATCCAAATTTACAAAGTTACCTAAAGCAATACAATGGGAAAGAAACCAATAGGATGATTGCGCAAAAATGGATTGAAAAAAACCTGCTCGAAAACGAATTCCTCATACTTGAAGGTAATATTGATTATTTAATACCCCAATTATATAATAGGAAGAACATAAGGGTTTCAAAAGCAATTTCGCGAGCATTTTTACATAACCGGGGGAGTAATGAGTATTTAAATAAACTTTTCGAAAATTATCTGGAGGATTTTTACTATGAAAGGATTGAGGTAGATATGGTAAAGGGTTTAACACAAATCCGTAACATAGATATTATGAATAGCGAACAGGTGAACGGACTCTATGGTAGGTATTACATTACTTCACCCACAATTTATCGTAGGTTCCTTAATCGTTCATCGACCGATTTACCGAAAGTCAGAAAGGAACAGCTTGAGGTTATGCAAAACTACTTTCGATATATGATATCTAATCCACTGTATAAAAGATTCGATACTGGTCGGGGTGCGGTAATTGAGATTTACCATATAACCACCACTTTCGATGAGTATCATTACAAACTAATGACAGACAGTTAATTGAAGGTTGTTTTGAAATTCAACAAAAAACTCAACTCTACAACATTTGATGGGAGTAATTAAAAACTATCTTACAAATTATTCAGAGCGGGTTATTGCAGCCATTCCCCTTATTGCCATTTCTATCTGGATTTTTATCAACTATTTTTACCCCAACCTTTACAATGCCCGGTTTGTAGATGGTGTTTTAGTTTCTGGAATAAACTGGATTCCTTCGGCCATTTTCTTTTTAGCAGCACTTGGTTTAATCTGCATGGTTATTGTAAAATATTTTGGCATCAAGAGTTTTATTTGTAATTCTCGTTTTCCGGTTTTATTTGTATTGCTGCCCACATTAGCAGTTTTATCATTAATCCTTTACCATAAGTATATATTCGATAGCAACCTTTTTCTATTTTACGATATTGGGTCCGACACAATCAATGTCTACTACCCGGCCATCTATTTCTTTGTAAACAATTTTTCCGGTCTTCCTTTATATAGCTTTCACCATGGACTTGGAAACGGATACCTCACAGCGCTAATAGGGAATACTCTTAATCCATTCAATGCTGCTTTTCTGCTTTTTGGTACCAAGAATCTGGCCGAGGGACTTGTTTATATCAACATTATTAAAATTATACTTTCGGGCCTCATTTTTTACTCTTTTCTCAGGCTACTTATAAAAGATTTATACACTGCCCTGATTTTTTCCATTCTCTTCGCATTCAATGGGTTTATTATGCTGTGGGGCCAGCATTACCAATTTGCTACCTACATGGTATTTTTTTCCTTACTGTTGTATTCAACTGAACTTTATATTGGCCAGAGAAGGTTTGGTTTGCTAATTGTAAGCCTTGTTTTCTGCTCCCTGTCGTTATACCTATTCTATCAGCTTCTTTTATTAATCTCCATTTATTTCATATTCAGGTTGTTTTATAATGGGTCTTCATTGATTGATAGTATTAAAAGATTATTAGGTTACTATGGTTTGGTTATTCTAGCCTTTTTGTTATTGCTATTCATTCACTTGCCTGCCATTAATTCCCTGATCAATTCTCCCCGTATTAACTTATCAGCAGAAAAGTTTAATGTTGTCAGTAACTTTTCCGATATTCAGAGCATTCGTTTCTATATCACTGCCTTAGGTAGATTTTTTGCCAACGACTTAACGGGAGGTGCGCATAATTTTTTTGGGTGGACTGAGAATTTTAACATCTATCAGGGTAATTACTACGAATCGCCTCAGCTTTACTCGGGCTTGCTCAGCTTATTGATGATTCCTCAGGTATTCAGATTACAGGATCGCCGAAGACGAATAGCCTGCATCGCCTTGGTTATTATTTCACTATTGCTGATAACTTTCCCGATTTTCGCAAAGATGTTCAATGGGTTTCAGTACCCAATGTACCGGTGGACCTATGGGATCATAGTTTTTAACCTTGTGCTTGCATCAACGATCTTTACAAACTTCATTGAAGGAAATAATCTTTCAAAAAAAATTCTTACAGGTACCTTCATATCCTTTGTAGCGGTAATGATGCTCTTGTTTCTATTTGTATTTTTTAATTTCCATGAGCATCAGGCCTCATTTACATTAAAACAGGTTCTTATTGTGATTTCCATTCTTACGCTCTACTTTATCATTCTTTTTAATGGTAATAAAAGGGACGCTACCTTCAGATTACTTTTATTTATTGCTGTTTGCACCGAGGTTGTGCTGATACACTATTCTTCAACCAATAACAGGAATACCGTTGAAAAGAATAGCATACCATACTTCGATTCAACCATACCGATGATCGATTACATTAGAAGTACAGATTCTTCATATTTCTTCAGGGTTGATAAACAGTACTTTTCTCAAAGGACAAACGATGCATTGGTTCAGGATTACTACGGCATAAAAGCCTATAACTCAATGAATCCCAAAAGTTACGTTGATTTTTGCCAATTCTTCGGATTAACCGATGGTAAGCAGATACGCCATCTTCCCAATAGGGAGCCAACCATTAATAGGTATTCTTTACTAGATTTGCTTAGCGTAAAGTATCTTGTAACTAAAAATAAGCTTAGCGTAAAGAATTTCAATTTAGTAAATAGTGCTGATGATACTTACCTGTATGAGAATACCAACTATAAACCTTTGGGATTTTTGTATAACCGTTATATCCTTAGCAATCAGATATCTGAATTTCCGGATAATGTTAAGGATGTTTTTGCACAATCCTATTTAATTATTGAACCCATAGATGAAAATATTTTTATCGACTCTATCAATGGTTATGATAAATTCCAATCGAACAACCAATTACTTATGGATGCTGTAAAATATAACAATATTTACATTGCTAAGAGATTGGTTGAAAACGGTGAAGTGGATATTGATTTCATTGATGAAGAGGATGGAAATACTTCTTTGCACTGGGCTGTAATGAATGGTAATCTTAACATAACGAAATTACTTTTAGAAAATGGTGCAAGATGCGATTTGGTGAATGTAAACAGAATGAAACCTATCGATATAGCTCATTCATTACAAAAAATTGAGATAGAAGATTTATTGGCTTCTTATCAGAAAGTTAATAGTGCAAGAGAATTCCAAATCACCGATTTCAAACCATCACATATAAAGGGAACAATTGAAACCGAATCCAACAGCGTACTCTTTTTTTCGATACTTTACGATAATGGTTGGACAGTGAAAGTGAATGGAAAAAAAACGGAATTCTATAAAGTGAATGCTGGTTTTATTGGAGTTCCACTCTTAAAAGGAAAGCATATGGTTGAATTGCAATACTTTACCCCATTTTTTATGTGGGGATTTTGGATATCTTGCATCACATTTATCCTTTTAGTGCTATATTTGATTGCTCAAAAGTACTCAGCGCTTCAGCAATTTCTTAGAAGAAATAGAACCTTTAATAAATAATTGATTGAATATGTCATCCTTTCAGATAGGACGTTACTTCGAAGATTTTCAGGTTGGCGAAGTGATTGATCACAGCCCTTCGAAGACAATTTTCGAGAGCGACAACAAGGCTAAATACCAGTGTTCTCACTGCTCACCATGAACCATCATCCCGTTCATACTAATATCGATTATGCTGCCAAGCAGCAGCATGGCAAGGTGCTTGTTGTGGGAACACTGGTATTTAGCCTTGTTGTCGGGATTACTGTTCCTGATATTAGCGGAAAGGCTATTGCCAATCTCGGTTACGAGGATGTTAAGCATTTGGCACCTGTCTTTATTAATGATACCATCTATGCCCGAACCAAAGTTCTTGAAAAGAGCGATTCGAAATCAAAGCCTGACAGGGGAATAGTTTATGTAGAGACCATTGCCTACAATCAGAATAACGAGGATATTCTTAGCTTTCGAAGAAAGGTACTAATTAAGAAAAGGTAGGCATTAAAACTAGCAAGGTAACTTGTTAGGGATAATAAATGGTTAACAAAAAACCGACACAATTTTTAAAGCTATAATCTATAATCTTTGTAAATAGTTTCAAACAGAAAATATATTAATTCATTTGAAAGAATCTGAAAACATAGAATTTAAGATTACTTGGCGTGATGAGTATTTGAAAACTATAGCAGCCTTTGCTAATACTCAAGGGGGAAAACTTTTTTTGGGTGTAACCGATGATGGGAAGATTGTTGGAGTTAGTAAACCTGAAAAGTTGCTGGAAGACGTTCCAAACAAAATATCAAACCATTTACGAATTATTGCTGGCGTTTTACTTCATGATAAGGATGGTAAAACGCTTCTCGAAATAGTTGTTTCAAAAAATCAACAACCAGTTGCCTTTAATGGTCGTTATTATGTCCGTAGTGGAAGTACTACGCAGGAAGTCACTGGAAGTGCACTTCAGGAGTTTATTTTAAAAGCAAGCAATTATACATGGGATGAGGTAACAATGCCGATGGTTCGTTGGGATGATTTTGATTTGCCAACCGTTAATCGTTTTGTACAAAGCGCAATACAAAACAAGCACATTCCACATGACATCGACATCAATAATTATCAAAAAATATTTGAAAACCTTAAGTTGGTTCGCAACAAAGAGTTTACTCGGGCAGCTATACTTCTTTTTGCAAAAGAGCCAACCCGTTTTATATCAGTAGCCAACTGCAAAATAGGCCGTTTTAGAGGGAATGACCCATCAGATTTAATTTCTGACAATCTGATTGAGAAAAATCTTTTCAGTATGCCAGATAGCATACTTGAATTGTTGTACACAAAATATTTGCCTTCGCAGTATGCCTACAAAGGGATACAAAGGATACAAAAGTTTTCAATTCCAGAAAAGGCTCTTCGTGAAGCTGTGCTTAATGCAATTATTCACAGAGATTATAGTGGGTTTGCATCTACCATGATACGGGTTTATGACAAAAAATTGTCTATTTGGAATCAAGGCTCCCTCATGAATCCTTTGAATATAGAAATGCTTAAAGTAGAGCATCCTTCGATTTTAAGAAATAGGCTAATTGCAAACGTATTTTATTTTGCTGGCTATATTGAGGCATGGGGACGTGGTACGCTTTCAATTATTAATCATTTATTACTGGAAGGGTTACCCGAGCCAGAATTTAACAGCAAAGGTGGTGGTTTCGAAATTGCTTTTTATTATGAGCCTCTAAGTGAGCCTCTAAGTGAGCCTCTAAGTGAGCCTCTAAGTGAGCCTCTAAGCTCAAGGCAATTAAGCATTATTGGCTTAATTAAAAATAATAACTTCATATCCATCAACGATTTGGCTCAGTCGTGCAAAGTTGGTAGAGAAACCATAAAAAGAGAATTGAAAAAACTAAAAGAAATAAACCTGATTAAAAGAGTTGGAAGCGATAAGGCAGGTCATTGGGAAATTATTAATAAAAGAAAATAGTTATCCCTCACTGATCTTATAATTGATTATCAAACAAATAAACGACCATGAGCGATTTCTTGATGAGAAGTTTGACTGTGAGCCGAAAACTGTTAAGAATAAAGTGAAACGTATCGATGCTTCGCTTAGTAATAAAGAATCGTTAAGTCAAAATTTTGTTAATTCCTTTGAAATAGAAGGTTTCACCCAATCAAGGATTAAAGGTAGCATAATAACGGACACTAGTTGCGTGCTATTCTTTTCTATTCCTTTCGATAAGGGTTGGTCAGCTAAGGTTAATGGTAAAGAATCAAGAATATATAAGGTAAATGCTAGTTTCATTGGAATTCCGCTTTCAAAAGGAGAAAGCTACGTTGAGTTGCGTTACCTCCCTCCTTATTTCAGATTTGGTTTAATTCTTTCTGTTATTGCTCTCATTATTATTCTACGGAATTGGCTGATCAGAAAAAAAAAGAGTCTTACCAAATATTTTTTGAAAAGAAGAAAAAGATAATTTCAATTTTCGAAAAAACTACGCAATTAGGTTGATTTAAAGTATATTTGCTAATCGCTTAATCTTAAAATAATAATGAATAGCTATTCAGTTGTTATACCAGTTTATAAAAGTACCAAGAGTCTTGAAATATTGACTAATCAAATCAAGGAACTAGAAAAAGATCAAGGCTATAAATTCGAAATTATCTTTGTGAACGATAGCCCAAATTTCTATGATACAGAGAAGGTTCTTAAACAGATTCAGCAAGAGCATACTAATGTTAGGGTGTTGACTTTGCGTAAGAACCAAGGGCAGCACGTTGCTTTGCTTATAGGTATTAAATATGCAACAGGTCAGTATATTATCACAATGGATGATGATCTTCAACACCCAGTAAGTGAAATACCTAAATTAATAAAGGCTATTACTGAAAACAATCAAGTAGAAGCTATTTTTGCCGTGCCTGCATATAAAAACAAGAAACACAGTTTATGGCGAAATATTGGAAGTTACATTATTAACAGGATTGACAGTTTATTCCTTAAAAAACCAAATAAATTAGTTAAATCAGCTTTTCGTATTATGACTACCGATCTGGCAAAAGTCATAGTAAGCAACTACAACGCCATGCCAGCAGTGTCAAGTTTAATAATAAATTCTACAAATAGTATTATTAATATTGAGGTTGAACATGGCAAACGAGTTTATGGGGAGGGAAATTATTCTTTTCATAAACTAATTAATCTTACCCTTAACACTATCCTACACTACTCTTCTCTACCGCTTAAAATTGTTGGATTTATTGGAATAATTGGTTTTCTGTTTTCGTTAATCTTTATTTCAATAGTTATTGTTCGAAAACTTTATATGGGGATTGCATTTCCTGGTTATGCGTCAACTGTATCCTTGATTTGTTTTTTCGGTGGATTGAATCTTTTAGCATTAGGTTTAATTGGGGAGTATTTAATTAGGATATTAAAAGAACAGCAGAAAGTTCCTTTGAACGATTATATTAAAAAAAGTGAGTAAATTCATGTTTGTCTGGTCTCCACTTGATGAGAAAAGATTTGGATTGAAAACAGCAAAGTTGTCGATCAACTCCTCTTGTAATAACATCAGTGAACAGCTTACTATTTTTAAAAGGGAACAAGGAAGACTATTTATTGTTAGATGTGATACAGGTCTGAGTGATACTATATTCAAATTGCAGACAGTAGGTTTTTTTACCACTGATACCATGCTAACATTTTCGATATCCCCCGATTTTTTGGTAAAGCAAGATTTTAAAACCAATAGCAGTTTTGAAGTGGTTCAAGCTCAGGAAAAGGATAGTGATATTTTAGCATCAATTTCACGTAAAGCTTTTGCTGGGTATTGTGGCCATTACCACAATAATCCTGGACTGGACAAGAATCATTGCGATGAAGTATATGTGGATTGGGCACGAAATTTAGTTCTTAATAAGAGCATGGCAGATGTTGTATACATGTGTAGATTAAAAGAGTTTTATACTGGGTTTGCTTCCCTTAAGGTGAATGCAGAAGGTATGGCAAAAGCAGGACTGCTTGGGGTTGTTCCGAGCCAAAAAGGGAAGGGTATAAGCCGATTGCTTCATCAAAAACGTTTTCAATGGTGTATTGATAATGGTATAAAAGAGATTCAAGTTGAAACTAGTATTAATAACAAGGTCTACTTGAATTTACTCATCGGGTTAGGCTTTAAGTATGTTTCTGCAGTTCAAATATTTCACTTAAATAATTTCTAAACTTCCTTAACAAAATATTTCATGAAGTTCAAACTTACTGACTATTTATATCCCCTCGAAATATTTAGGCTTTTCAGAAACCTGCAAAAATCGCAGTACTATGCTTATGAGCAGTTAGTTGATTTTCAAAACAAGCAGTTAGAAGGTTTGCTCAACCATGCTTATAACCATGTTCCATATTACAGGGAAGTTTTTGATAGGATTGGGCTAAAACCAAATGACATTCAAACTGTTAATGATTTGGTTCATGTTCCTGTTTTAACAAAGGAGATTTTACGGGAACGATTTAATGATCTAAAAGCTGATAACGCTTACCTTTTTAAACCCTATATTAACAAAACTAGTGGATCAACTGGTACACCATTACAATTTCTACAAGATAAGAATGTAAGCATCGCTCGATTCGCTTTTTTCTGGCGTGCTTGGCATATGGCTGGTTACAAGCCTTATATGAAATGGGTGCAGGTTGATGGAATGTATGTAACGCAAAGTGGTGAATTGTGGAATTACTCAAGAGTTCTTAATTCATTACAAATTAATGCGTATTCAATAAATTTTGGAAATTGTCAGAAAGTAATCGATAAAGTAAACTCATTTAAACCACGAATACTACGGGGTTATCCTAATGCTATTTATACGTTAGCACAATTTATCGAGATTAATGGTATACCGTTAAAATTCAATCTTAAAAGTGTTATTACCTATTCAGAAAACCTTCTTCCATTTCAAAGAGAGTTAATTCAAAAAGTATTTTGCTGTAAGGTTTATGACATATATTCAATGTGGGAAGGTGTTTGTTTAATAACAGAGTGTGAACATCAACGGTATCATCAGCACATGGAACTATCAATCATGGAGATATTAAACGAGGGAAATCAAAGTGTTGAAGTAGGAATTCAGGGTGAAGTTACTGCAACTTCATTTTATAATTTTTCCATGCCCTTTATTCGATACAAAACAGGTGATCTGGCAAAAAGGTCAAACGAAAAATGTAACTGTGGGAGGAATCTTATAATTGTTGACGAAATAATTGGTCGTAAACGAGATGCTCTTTTTGACACAAAAGGATTTTTAGTACCTTTTCAGGGATTTTT
>Ga0334882_1000608_pt1 | contig 53412 bp, 49 predicted proteins | sample GraSluR1_MG_5_FD_207226 | JGI IMG/M metagenome (GOLD analysis project Ga0334882, IMG submission 207226) | Sludge microbial communities from methane-producing bioreactor in Wageningen University, Netherlands - Granular Sludge_15_04-R1 | ecosystem: Engineered > Bioreactor > Anaerobic >... | reverse complement strand
GTTCCGGTGGTTCCGGTGGTTCCGGTGGTTCCGGTGGTTCCGGTGGTTCCGGTGGTTCCGGTGGTTCCGGTGGTTCCGGTGGTTCCGGTGGTTCCGGTGGTTCCGGTGGTTCCGGTGGTTCCGGTGGCGGTTCCGGTGGCGGTTCCGGTGGCGGTTCCGGTGGGGGCTCCGGTGGGGGCTCCGGTGGGGGCTCCGGTGGGGGCTCCGGTGGGGGTTCCGGTGGGAGTTCCGGTGGGAGTTCCGGTGGGGGTTCCGGTGGGGGTTCCGGTGGGGGTTCCGGTGGGGGTTCCGGTGGCGGTTCCGGTGGCGGTTCCGGTGGCGGTTCCGGTGGCGGTTCCGGTGGCGGGTTCTATGGGACTTATGCTGCCCATGGGGCCGATGGCTCTCCGGACGCCCCATCTGGCGGGATTGCCGGCAATCCCAACGGTTCCAGCCTGACAGGGCGTTTTGCCCATTATGTGATGGTAGGGTTGTGGCTCCCGGAAGAGGCGAGAAGCGAAGAAGGCCAACATTTTGGAGAGGAGAGCAGCCCGGCCGATCGTCACAGAGCCCTGTGGAGTTTATCTTTCTGGTCGTTGTTTGCACTCATGGCCAGCATGGCGGTGCACGGCTTCATCAAAAAATACCTCAAAGCGTCCCTGATTATCGGCGGTGGTTTTTTTCTGGCCGGTGTGATTGGTGATCTCCTGGTGCTGCAGGGCGGCCTGAGCTGGCATCTGCTGCTGGATGGTATCGCCAAAGGCTTACTGGCATTCATTATTGCTCTGCTGGCGGGATTGCCCTTCGTTTATTTTCGCATCAGGGCGGAAATGGAGTCAGGTCCGAGGCGTGCGACAGGATATGTGCGCTGACTTTAGAACCTCTTTTTTGCCACAGATGCACGCAGATGGAAAAAGATAAAACTCTGTGCCTCGAGGGAGCGCAGCGAACGGGTGATAGAAATAGATTTTCTGATTTTTGCCTTGTCTGCGTTCATCTTCGGCCATCTGCGACTAAAATGCCTTTGACCTTGATGTCAAAATCTATGAGACGCAGATTGCGCAGATTTACGCAGACAAATTCTTAAACCCAGAACCTATATTTACCACCCGCTTCGCTCGAGGCACAGAGGACACGGAGGTACAATCTGAGAAAAGCGCTGCAAACCTTTTTTTTTGCCACAGATGAACGCAGATGGACACAGATAAAACCTGGAACCGTTTTAAGGTTTTAACCCAAGAACATAGGCTTTAAGGTTTTCCTCCTGCTTTTCCTCTGTGTCCTCTGTGGCTCGAGTGAGCGCAGCGAGCGGGTGGTAATATCTGTCTTTGACTTTTAGATCTTATCTGGTGTTCATCTGCAGATAATTGATTTTAAACGAGAAGTTTTTCAAGTACGCATGTTATTGAAAAGGGAGGCTCCGATGAAAGGATTGGCGGTTATGGCTTATCTGTTGCTGGGGCCCGCACTTTTGGTGATGAGCTGTGACAAAGCCTGGGCCGGGGACCGGGGCTATATCGGTGTCTATGCCGGGAGGGCCGTGTACGATACCTTGAAAGAGGTGCTTTCCGATCGGGAATACGCGGACTCCTATGCCGTGGCGCTGCTGGTCGGGAGAGGTTTGACGGGCTATAAACATTATCTGAGCCTGGAAGCCGAAGGACAGTTGGTCAAACATTTTGGGGATATGAATCATTTTGAAATCAACGCCTTGGTGGTTCTGCGCTGGCTGCCGTTCCCTTGGGACCGGTATCTCGATACCAGTTTTGCAGTGGGGGAAGGACTTTCCTATGCCACCGAAGATCCGAAAATTGAAGTCGAAAAACACGGTAGAACTTCCAAACTACTGAACTATCTGATGTTTGAATTGGCGGCATCCCTGCCGAAATATCCGCAATGGACCTATTTTCTGCGCGTCCATCATCGTTCCGGGGTCTTCGGGTTGTTTGACGGGGTGAGCGGCGGTTCCAACCTGGTGGGGGCGGGGGTCAGATATGATTTTTAGCTCCCATGGAAAACGGCTCCGTAGGGTGGCTGTCTGGGTGGTATCGGTGGCGGCGGGTTGGGCGGTGCTGATGGGCCTGATTCTGCCGCCGGTTCTGCGCCACCAGGCCGAAAGCCGGCTTTCCGAAAAGCTCGGCAGTGCCTGCACCCTGGCCAAGGTCCGTTTCAATCCCTTTACCCTCAGGCTCGCGGCCGACAACCTGCGCATTCCCTTGCCGGATGGCGCGGATTTTTTCAGCCTGGAGCGGTTTGAGGTTCGGGTAAGCCCCAGCAGCTTGGTTCGTTTTGCCCCGGTCGTGAGCGATGTACAGTTGTTCAATCCCCGGCTGGAATTGGCCTTGCGTCAGGATGGGACGCTTTCATCCAACGACCTGGGCCGGAATGGCAAAAGGACGGATTCTGTTGAACAGGAGTCGCCGCTTGCTTCGGAAACCGCCGCAACCCGGCCGGGTCTGGATCTGTTCGGAATGGTCATCAACGATTTGGCCATTCGCGGCGGCTATGTGCATTTTCGTGACCATATCAAGCAGGCGGAGCATACCGTGGCCGACCTGGCGCTGTTTGTTCCCTTTACTTCGACCCTGAATCGCCACCGGGATCGCTCCATCAACCCCTTTCTGGAAGGGGTGGTGAATGGCCGTCCGCTCCGGGTCGAAGGGCGACTGACCCCCTTTGCCGAACAGTTGCGGACCGAGTTCAACATACGTTTCGACAGCTTGGAACTGGTGCATTTGCAACCTTACCTGGTGCCTTTCTCCACGGCTGTTCTCAAGAACGGCCAACTCACCACCGATCTCGTGTTCAGCATGGTCCAGTTGCCAGCAGGCGGTATCCGCCTGGGCCTCGATGGTACGGCAAACCTGGCGGAACTGGCCATTGTCGGACCGGATGGACAGGAGGCTCTGCGCCTGCCGCAATTGATGGTTGAAGTCGCCGGCAGCCTCAATACCCCGGAAGGCATGACTCTCAAGAAAGTGGCGGCGCGCGGATTGGAGGCGCATCTGGTTTTGCTGGAGGATGGCCGGCTGGATTGGCTGACCTGGATGAATATTCCGCCCGACAGGGAGGAGGACAAGCCGCCGCTACCCTTGCATGTCGCTCGATTTGAACTGCGGGAGGGACGGCTGCTGTGGCAGGACCGCAAAGTGCCCGGCGGTTTTGCCGCCAGGGCCGACAACCTTGCCATTACCGTGTCCGGGCTGCATCTGCCCGGGGCTGACCCCGCCGTCGTAAAAGCGGTCATGAATCTCAATGAAGCCGGACAGTTGACCCTGGAGGGCAAGGTAGCCCCCGATCCTCTGCAAGGCCATGTCGTCATGCGCCTCGAGAACCTGCCGGTAGCCGGCTTGCAGCCCTATCTGGCGGCGACCGGGATTCCCGTTACCCTGGAAAAGGGGGATTTCAGCGGTGCGGTGCGGTTGGAAATGGCGGGCCGGGAAGAGGGTGCGGCCCTGCTGCTCAAAGAGGGAACCTTGGGCCTGCGGAATCTGGCGTTGCAGCGCAAGGATACCGGCAAAACCTTTTTTCGGCTGGGAGAGTTGGCCTTGTCGGACCTGACCGTCGATATTCCCAACCGGCAGATCGAGGCCCGGCAATTGCTCTTGGACGGTGGCGAGGTGCAAGCGCGGCGTGACCGCAACGGTGTCATCGACCTGATGAAACTGCGGCCGTCCGTGCCCAAGCCCGGCGGCCGTCCGTCTTCCCCCGCCGCCGGGAATGCCAAGCCGTGGCAGACCCGGTTGGCGGAACTCAAACTGCAGAACGGTCGCCTGGCGGTCGGCCTTGAAGCTCCCCGCGAAACCTCCACGGCGGTGTTACAGCGATTGTCCGCCTCCGTCAGCGGATTCGATTCAGCCCAAAAGGTGCCGCTTGCGGTGGTGATGAGTGGTCGCGGGGAGAAGGGCGGCAGCCTGAACGTGGATGGCCAAGTGGCATTGAATCCCCTCGCTCTGACTTTGCGGGTCCGCAGCGATGGGCTTAATCTGAAACCCCTTTCCCCCCTCCTGGGCCAGGTTTCGCCAAATCTGCGCCTTGGTGCCGGAACCCTGTCCATGGCCTTGCAGACCTCCATGAGAAGCGGAGCGGGGCCGGCCGACGTGCGAATTCGCGGGCAGGCGTCGCTGGATCACCTGTCCCTGTTGGACGGCAAGCAGGAATTCGCCGCCATGCGCACCCTGCGGGTGCAAAACCTGGATCTTCAGACCCGGCGGCAGCGTTATGTCGCCGGTCAGGTCACCTTGGTGCGACCCGACTTCAACCTGATCATGGCCGGCGATGGGATCACCAACGTGGCCCGCTTGCTGGCGGCGCGTCCCGTTGCCGGCGGTGGCGGGACGACAGCCAAAGCGGCCCAAAAGGCCGATCCCGGTGCCACGCCGTTCCTGCGCCTGGGTGAAGTGGCGGTCAGGGAGGGACGCTTGCGGATGCGGGATCTTCGCTACCAGCCGGCCCTGAGCAACCGTCTGGAAAAACTGGCGGTCACCATCCAGGGGTTGGAAAGCAATCCGGAAAGCCGGGCCCGGATCGCCTTTTCCGGAGAATTGGACGGCGCCCCCATTCGTGGCGAGGGCAGCATCAATCCGTTGCAGGCCAACGCCCACGCCGATCTGCAGACGGAATTGCGGGCTCTGAATCTGACCCCCCTGTCACCTCTGTCCGAGCGCTTTATCGCCTATCCCATGGAAAAGGGCATCTTTACCCTCAGCAGCAAGATCGTGGTCGAACAGGGTCGGCTGGATTCGACTCACCGCATCCGGCTTGACAGCCTGGCCCTGGGCGACAAGGTACAATCCCCCGACGCACCCAATCTGCCCGTCAAGCTTGGGGTCAGCCTGTTGCAGGATCCGGCGGGCAACATCAACATCACCCTGCCGGTGCACGGCGATCTCAACGACCCGAGTTTCAGCATCGGCGGCCTGATCTTCAAGGTCATCGTCAATCTGCTGATGAAGGCCGTGACCTCGCCCTTCGCCCTGCTGGGCAGCATGCTGGGTCTGGGAGGAGAGGGGTTCGAGTATGTTCCCTTTGCCCCCGGAGACGGGCGTCTGTTGGCGGAAAATGCGGCGGGCCTGCCGGCCTTGGTCGACATGCTGAACAAACGACCGAATATCAAGCTGCGCCTCATCCCGCAGGCCGACGAGGAGGATCGGGACCAGTTGGCGGAGGCCTTCGTGCTGCGGCGCATGCAGGAGCTCAAGCATGCCGGTTTGCCAAAGAAGGAGCGGCCGTCGGTGAAGCCGGAGGAACTCAAAATCGGTCCGCAGGTGGATGCCGACGAATACCAGGAGTTGCTGTTCAAGGTCTATGCCGAGCAGCCGTTCGACAAGCCGCGGAATTTGCTGCGCATGGTTCGGGAGTTGCCGCCCCAGGAAATGATGGAAAAAATCCGGGAACATCATCCGCGGGATGACGAAGCTCTCAAGCGACTGGCCCTGGAACGGGCGCAAAATCTGCGCGAGGCTTTCATCGCCCTGGATCCGACCCTGGCCCATCGCATCAGCATCGGGCCTCCCGAGGTCCCGGGACCGGGCCACCGCGTTTCCTTCGGTATCCAGTAGGGGCGCACTGCCTGCGCCGCCTGCTTTTGCGAACAGTCATTCAGTCCTACCCGAAACATTTTTGGTCGGGACTCCAGTTCTCATTCCTGCGAGGAAACCTGCAAATATGAATGATGCCATTGTCGTCGACGAACTGACCAAACATTTCGGCACCGTTGAAGCCGTGTCCGACCTGTCGTTCCGCGTCGCCCGCGGCGAACTGTTCGGTTTTCTCGGACCCAACGGCGCCGGCAAAACCACCACCATCAACATGCTGACCGGTTTGGCGCGACCTGATGCGGGTTCCATTCACATCGGCGGCATTGATTGCAGTGCAAATCCCCGCGCGGCCCAAGGGCTGATTGGCGTGGTGCCCGACGAGAGCAATCTCTACGCGGAGCTCACCGGTTTTGAAAATCTCTGCTTTTGTGCCGCCCTGCACGGCCTGGACAAGAGTGAACGGCAGTTTCGGGCCCATCAGTTGTTGGATGCCTTCGGTCTGTCCGACGCGGCGGATCGCAAGTTCGGCGGCTACTCCAAGGGCATGAAGCGCAAGCTGACCATTGCCGCCGGCATCATCCACAATCCGGAGATCCTGTTTCTGGATGAGCCGACCACAGGCATCGACGTGGCCAGCGCCCGCCAGTTGCGGCAGCTTATCGCCGATCTGCATCAGGCCGGTACCACCATCTTCCTGACCACCCATTATATTGAAGAGGCCGAGCGGCTATGCGACCGCATCGCCTTTATCGTTGGGGGTCGCATCGTGCGTATCGATACGGTGGAAGAGTTGCTGCAGCCCGTAAAGGAACAACATGTGCTGCAGATAGCCTGTGCCCATCCGTTGCCGGACCTCCGGGAGGAACTTGCCGCGGCTTTCACCGAATTCAGTTTTACCTTTCCCGGCAGGGAATTGGTGCGGGTGGAGGGGGATACCTCCCTGCGGGTGGGACCGCTGCTGCGGTTTCTGGAAGAGCATGGAGCGGAAGTGGCGGAGGCGAAGCGGATGCGGCCGTCCCTGGAGGATGTCTTCGTCCGGATTACCGGCATCGAAACCGGGGTCATGGGCAAGGAGAAGGAAAGGGGAGGTAACGGCCGATGAAACGCTGGATCGCCTTCTGGAACATTCTGCTCAAGGACGTGCGGACCTACTACCTGAAACCGCCCAACATCAGTTGGGGCATCCTTTTCCCCCTGGCGTGGACGGGCATGTTTTTCGTCAAATCGGGGCGGGGCCCGGAAGACATCGCGGTTCTGCTGCCGGGGGTGGTGGCGGTCTCCATCCTGTTCGGAACCACCTCCATGCTGGCGGTGACGGTAACTTTCGAGAAAAAAACCCGCACCTTCGAACGGTTGCTGCTGGCGCCCATCCCCTTGGAATTGTTGATGCTGGCCAAGACCAGCGGCGCCATCCTGTTCGGGGTGGCCAACGCCTTCGTGCCGGTGGTCATGGCGGGAATCATCACCGATTTGCCAAAATTTTCCTGGGTATTGTTTCTGCCGGCGGTGCTGCTGATTGCGGTGGCCTCCACCTTTTTGGGGCTGTTCATCGCGGTGGCGGTGAGCGAGATGTTCGAGGCCCAGACCTTTTCCAATTTTTTCCGTTTTCCCATGATGTTTCTCTGCGGCCTGTTTTTTCCCGTCGCCCAGTTGCCCCTGTATCTGCGCCCCCTCTCATACCTCCTGCCCCTGACCTATGGCGCCGATCTCCTGCACGGCGCGGTCCACGGCGGTCACGTTCTGCCCCTCGTCCTCGATCTGTTCATGCTTCTGGTGTTCTGCGCGGTGCTGTTCAGAGCCAGTCTGCGGAATATTCAGCGGCGGTGGATTATGTAAGGGTGGCGGCCGGGAGGAGTCTGATTTAATAATCCAGAAAGCAAAGGCAAGACCGCGGGTCGCGTCCCGCTGACGCCTTACTTTTTGTCCAAACGGCCACAAAAAGTAAGCAAAAAAGGCCTTTCTTCTGCGGAGGGCATGGCATTCGCGAGAGGCGGCGGGTTTTATCGCCGGTCCGGCAGTTGACCGGATGGCGTCTTCGAACCACCGAGAGGCAACGGCCCCAGCTGAACAAGTTCAGATGGGCAGGTTGATCCGGCGGGGCTTCGTCGGAGAGGGTGGCGTTTATAGATAACACATTTCATTGATTGCGGTTTTCCCTTCAGTCTTCAGCCTTCAGTCTTCAGTCTTTATCTTCAGTCTTCAGTCTTCAGCCTCCAGCCTCCAGTCTTCAGCCCATCATTCCAACCGCCCCGTCTGCCGCAACGCCTCATACAGCACAATGCCGGCAGCGGTGGAAAGATTGAGGCTGCGCACCCGCTCGTTGAAAATGGGGATGCGCAGGGTGCGGTCGGGGTGGGCGGCCAGCAACTCCTCCGGCAGACCGGTGGTCTCCCTGCCGAACACGATGAGATCGCCGGGCCGGAAATCGGCCTGCACGTGACTGCGGACCGCCTTCTTCGAGGTGTACCACCAGCGCCCGTCGGGAAAGGCCGCTTCCAACTCCGCCAGGCTGTCCCAGCGATGGACCTCGATGACCTCCCAATAGTCCAGGCCGGCCCGCTTCAGATAGCGGTCATCCAGGGAAAAGCCGAGGCGACCGACCAGGTGCAGCACCGAGTCGGTCGCCCCGCACAACCGCGCGATGTTGCCGGTATTGGGCGGAATTTCCGGTTCCAGCAGAACAATATGAAAAGGGCAGGACATAGTATAAGTTCAGACTGAAGGCTAAAGGGTAAAGGCTAAAGGGTAAAGGGTAAAGGGTAAAGGGTAAAGGGAAAAGGCTAAAGGGTAAAGGCTGAAGGCTGAAGGATAAAAAGCAGACCAACCACCAACCACCAACCACTGACCACTGACAAATGACAAATGACAAATGACAAATGACAAATGACCAGTTACAGAATTTTCCTCAGCGCCTGATCGAAATCCGCCTTGATGTCCGCGATATCCTCGATGCCCACGGACACCCGGATGAAGTCGGGGCTCACCCCGGACGCCAACTGATCGGCCGGCGACAGTTGTTGATGGGTGGTGCTGGCCGGGTGGATGACCAGGGTCTTGGCGTCGCCGATGTTGGCCAGATGGCTGGCCAGCTGCACGGCGTCGATGAAGCGGGCGCCGGCGGTCACCCCGCCGCGGATGCCGAAGCCAAGGATGCCTCCCTGGCCATCGGGCAGATAGCGCATGGCCCGTTCGTGGTCGGGATGGCTCGGCAGGCCGGGATAGTTGACCCAGGCCACGGCCGGATGCTGCTCCAGAAAACGGGCCAGTTCCAGAGCGTTGGCGCAGTGGCGCGGCATGCGCACGTGCAGGGTTTCCAGACCCTGCAGCAGCAGAAAACTGTTGAAGGGACTGATGCACGGACCCAGATCCCGCAGCAGGGTGACGCGCATCTTGTCGATGTAGGCCCGCGCCCCCAAGGCCTCGTGGTAGACCAGGCCGTGATAACTCGGATCCGGAGTGGTGAACTCGGGGAACCGGCCGTTGCCCCAGTTGAAGCGGCCGCCGTCCACCACCGCGCCGCCGAGGCTGGTGCCGTGGCCGCCGATGAATTTGGTCAGGGAGTAGCAGACGATGTCGGCGCCATGCTCCAGAGGCCGGAACAGCCAGGGGGTGGTCACCGTATTGTCGACGATAAAGGGCAGGCCGGCGGCATGGGCCACGCCCGCCAGGGCCTCGAAGTCATCCACATTGTTCTTGGGATTGCCGATGCTTTCGGTGAACACCGCCCGGGTGTTTTCGTCGATGGCCTCGGCCACCGCCTTGGCATCGGCGGTGTCGACGAATTTGACCTGGATGCCCATCCGTGGCAGGGTGTGCTTGAACAGGTTGAAGGTGCCGCCGTAAAGGAAGCTGCCGGAAACGATGTTGTCCCCCGCCCGCGCCAGGTTGAGCACCGCCAGCAGGATGGCGGAGGTGCCCGAGGAGACCACCAGGGCGCCGACCCCCCCGTCGAGGTCGGCCAGGCGCTTCTCCAGCACGTCCGTGGTGGGATTCATCAGGCGGGTATAGATGTTGCCGCCTTCCTCCAGGGCGAACAGGCGTGCGGCGTGTTCCGAGGAATCAAAGGTGTAGGACGAAGTCTGGTAGATGGGCACGGCGCGGGAGCGGGTCACCGGATCCGGCGTTTGGCCGGCATGCAGCATCCGGGTACCGAGGCTGTGTTCCCTTGAATCGGACATGGCAGGTCTCCTTGAAAAAAACGGCATTGATTCAGTAACGGGGCTCGGGGTGCCCACGTCGAGGGTGTCTGGCGCCCGGATGGCGCCGGCCAAGCCCCAGGGATGGGTTCATGCGGCCCCCGGCGTGGGCGCTCCGAGACCTGTTGCGGCCACTTAAGAAAAACGTTCAGAAGTTCAGCGCCTTGGGGTACGCGCAGCGCGGACAACCCATGGTGGCGAAAAGTGTAGCAGAACCGTTCCCCCCGCAAAAGGGAAAAGGCACATGACAAAAAGCATGGACAGCGTCTTCCTCGCCGCCATCGTGGCCGAATTGCAGGCCCTGCTGCCCGGCAGCCAGGTCAGCAAGGTCTGCCAGCCGGATGCCGACACTCTCATCCTGCACCTCTGGAACGGCCGCGCCACCCACAGCCTGCTCATCGGCGCGACACCGGGACGCGCCCGCATGCACCTGACCCAATCCCGGCCGGCCAATCCGGCGGCGCCGCCGCGCTTCTGCCAGTTGCTGCGGGCGCGGTTGCGGGTGCTGACGGCGGTGCGGCAGAGCCCCGGCCAACGGTTGGCGGAGCTGGCCTTTCACGGGCCGGACGGCGCCGCCTACCGGTTGCTGGCGGAACTCCATGGCCGCCGCCCCAATCTGCTGTTGCTCACCGCCGAGGGCCGGATTATCGACGCCCTGCATCGCCGGCCCGGCGCCCTGCCGGGGGAAACCTGCCAGGCACCGCAAGCTCCCGGCGCCCCGCCTGCCGGAGCGGCGGCGGAGCCCCGGGCGGAGTTGCAGCCCGCCATCCTGGAACGGGACGGCATCCCGCGCCTGGTCATGGCGCCGCGCCCGGTCGGCGACCAGCACCGCGAGCCATTTTTCGACCGCCCCTCGGCCGCCGCCGACGCCTATTACCTGGCGGACGCCACGGTTGGCCGGGGCAGCGAAAGAGCCCGCCTGCAGACCCTGGTGAGCCGGGCCGTCAAGCGCTGCAACCAGCGCCTGCAGCGCATCGAAGCGGAGGCAGCGGCCATGCGGCAGGGGGAGGACTGGCAGCGGATGGGAGAATTGCTGTTGGCCCACCTGCACCAAGTGCGGCGCGGCATGACCGAAGTGGAAGTGGACGATCTGTTCGCCGGGGCCGATGCCCCGCGTCGGCGGATACCCCTGGACGCCCGGCTTTCCCCCCAGGAAAACGCCCAGCGCCTGTTTCAGCGCAGCAAAAAAGCCCGTCGCGGCCTGCCCCATGCCGAGCGGCGGCGGCAGGAAACCCACGAAGAGCTGGCCTGGCTGGCGAGCGTCGAACTGGCTCTTGAAACTGCCGCGAACGGCCCGGAGTTGGCCGCCATTGCCGCCGAACTGGCCGAGGCCGGGCTGTTGCCCAAGGACCGGCAGCCGCCCCGGCACCGGCTGCCGACCCCGGTCCAGGGGATTCGCGAAAGCCGTTCACCCGGCGGTTATACCATATTCTGGGGGACCCGGAATCGCGCCAACGACTATCTTTCACGGCATCTGTGCCGCGCCGGGGATCTCTGGTTTCATGCTCTGGATCGGCCCGGCTGCCATCTGGTGCTGCGTTGCGCCGAGGCGGTCGGGCCGGTGGCCGAAGCGGATATCCTGTACGCCGCGGCCCTCGCCGCCGGCTACTCCCGTGCCGCCGGGGAGGGCAAGGCCGAGGTCATGGTTGCCGAAGGTCGTCACGTGCGCAAGCCCCAAGGCGCGCTGCCCGGTCGGGTGCGGGTGGATCAATTTCGCACCGTACGGGTCGCCCCCCTGCAGCCCGGGTGAGATCACCGATTGATGCGTTCGCGCAGTTCCTTGCCCACCTTGAAAAAGGGCAGCTTCTTGGGTTTGACGTCGATTTCCTCACCGGTTTTCGGGTTGCGTCCCCGGTAGGCCTTGTAGTCCTTCACCACCAGACTGCCGAAGCCGCGAATCTCAATCCGGTCGCCGGTTGCCAGGCTTTCCGTCATGGTGTCGAAGACGATGTTGATGATCTCTTCCGCCTTCTTGTAGGTCAATCCCTTGTTTTGGGCCAGCGCCTCGATCAACTCCGATTTGTTCATGAAACCTCCAGCAATTTGGGGGTCTTTCACGACCGATATGGTCGTTTACATAAAACCTTAACGGGGACTGGGGCGAATGTCAAACTGGTAAAATCAGGCTGAAGGCTGAAGGCTGAAGGCTGAAGGCTGAGGTGAAGCAGACTGAAGGCTGAAGGCTGAAGACTGAAGTAAAACCTTTGGCCCCTCACGCCTCACGCCTCACGCCTCACGCCTTCAGCCTTCGGACTTCAGCCTTCGGACTTCAGCCTTCGGACTTCAGCCTTCGGACTTCAGCCTTCGGACTTCCGCCTTCAGCCTTCAGCCTTCAGCCTTCAGCCTGCCTTTGTTCAGCCTTCAGCCTTCAGCCTGCATCCTGCTCACCAACTCCTCGTAGCCGGTCACCTGGCGCAGGAGGGGAACGAAGTCGGGCCGCATAAGGAGCTTCGACAGATCGGCGAGGATGCGCAGGTGCTGGGCCGGATCGTGGCCCACGGGATCGAGGAAGACGATGACCACCCGGGGCGGGCCGGAGGGCAGGCGGATATCCAGGGGGCGGTTGGCGACGCCCAGAAAGACCGTGGATTTTCGCACCTGGGGCACGTAGGTGTGCAGCAGGACCACGTCGGGCACCAGTTCCACCGCCGGCTCCCGGCGCAGGGCGCGCACCACCTCGGCCCGCTCCGGCTCGTTGCGGGCCCAGGCGCCGTGATGGCAGGCCAGAATGGCATCCAGCACCTCGTCGATGCTTTCCCCCTCGATGTTCCAGCGCGTCAGGCCCGGTTTGAACAGGGCGCCGAGCAGGGCCTGGCTGGCATCGCTCTGGGGCGTATCCCACCGCTCCACCGGGGCCAGCACCACCGACAGGGGCAGGGCGGGGAAAGCCCGGGCCAACTGCGCCGGCAGGCGCTCCAGGGACGGCTGCCAGGCCAGTTCGCCGCGGCGCGCGCTCATCATCACCAGCCAGTCGTTGTCCTGCAGCAACTCCCGCACGCTGTACAGGACGTTTTTCCAGGACAGGTAGGCCTCGAAACTCACCGGCGTCGCCGGACGCACGTTGCGGATGAAGTCCTCGCTGGCGGAAATGGTTTCCGGCGCGCACAGCACCAGCAGCGGCGAGGCGGTCTGGTTGGCGAGAATCTTGATGGTTTTGATGAAGTTGTCGAAACCGATGTCGCGGGTGGCGAAGGGCGGCAGCAGCAGCACGATGCGCCGCACCGTATTGATGGGCTGGGTCACCCGGTTGACCATCACCATGTGACTGCTGCGCTCGATGACGGCATCGATGACCCGGCCGAAGGTCCGGACGCGGGAATTGGAGCGCCCTTTCCAGCCGAACACCACCAGGGAGATGCGGTAATCCTTCATGGAGCGCAGGATGCCGGCGGTGGCATTGACGTCCACGGCGGTGACCGGCATCACCGGCACCCCGGCAGCGGTGATGCGCACCACGGTGCCGGCCAGGATGCGTTCCGCGGCGAATACCTGCTGCTCCGAATCGCCGCTTTCGGCCACCACCCGCAAGGGAAACAGGGGCTCGTGGGCGCCCTTTTCCCGCAGCAGCAGGGCGATATCCAGCAGCTGCCGACGCTCCTCGCCGACCTCCAGGGGGATCATGATGCGATGGGCGGCCGCCAGGGGATCGAACTGCGCCTGCTCCTCGCGCAAGGCGACGCTGCGTCCGGCCCGCTCGGTGACCACCGAGCCCGCCAGGCAGGTGACGGCGATCATCATGATGGTGCCGGTGATCACGGCTTCGGAAAACAGCCCCAGGTTGTAGCCGACCAGGGCCGCGGCCAATGTGGCGGCGGCCTGGTTGACGCTCAGGCCGAAGATCAGCCAGCCCTCGTCGCGTTGCAGGCCGAGCAGCTTCTGGGTGGCGGCGGCCGCCAGAAACTTGGCCAGCAGCGCCACGGACGTCATGCCGATGGCGATGATCCAGGTGGCGCTGCCGGCCAGCAGCAGGGACAGGTCCACCAGCATGCCCACGGAGATGAGGAAGAAGGGGATGAACAGAACCTCGCCCGTAAAGTGGATGCGGGTCATGAGCAGGCTGCGTTCCGGGATCAGGGGATTCAGGGTCAGCCCGGCCAGAAAGGCGCCGATAATGGGCTCCAGGCCGGCCAGGTGGGCCAGCCAGGCGCAGGTGAAGGTCAGGGCCAGGACGAACACGAATTCCAGGTTCTCGTCGGCCGTGATGCGGCGGAAAAACCAGCGGCTCAGCAGCGGCACCAGGAAAAACACCCCGACCACATAGACCGCCATCAGCAGCAGCAAGCGGGTCCAGAACAGGGCGTTCAACTCGCCGTGCACCGAGCCGGCGATGACCGCCAGGATCAGCAGCGCCAAAGTGTCGGTAATGATGGTGCCGCCGATGGCGGTGGTGGTCGCCGGCGACTTGGCCAGGCCCAGCCGGCCGGCCATGGGAAAGGTCAGCAGGGTGTGGGAGGAGAACATGCTGGCCAGCAGCACCGCCACCGGCACGCTCATGCCGAACACCTGCCGGCCGAGGAGGATTCCCAGGGCCAGCGGCACGGCAAAGGTCAGCAGGCCGAACACCAGGGTCGGCGCCCGGTTGCGGCGCACCTGGTTGAGGTCGATCTCCAAACCCGCCAGGAACATGATGAACAGCAGGCCCACCGCGCCCAGCAGTTCGATGGTCTGATCCCGGGCCAGGATGTTCAGGCCGTGGGGACCCACCACCATGCCCGCCAGCAGCAGGCCGATAATTTCCGGCAGCCGACACCGCCGCGCCAGCAGCGGCGCCAGCAGAATCAGCACCATGACGCTGGCGAAAATCAGGACCGGATCGGAGAACGGTAAAGACATGGGAAGTCCTTGTAGGAAGCAAGAGAAGCAGGCTGAAGTCCGAAGGCTGGGCAGAAGCAGTCTGAAGTCCGAAGGCTGAAGGCTGAAGTAAAATCTTATGTTGCGTGAGGCGTTAGTGCCCTGTCTTCAGCCTTCAGCCTTCAGTCTTCAGCCTTCAGTCTTCAGCCTTCAGTCTTCAGCCTTCAGCCTTCAGCCTGCCCCTAGATAGTCGTATAGGGCGACAGGGTCCAGAGCACCCGGGTCTCGCCGGCGAAGGTGTTCTGCCAGCGGTGGGGCAGGTGGGACTTGAAGGACAGGCTGTCGCCGGGATTGAGGAGGAAGGTTTCGTTGGCGATGGTGATGCGCAACTGCCCTTCCAGCAGGTAGATCAGTTCGTCACCGGGGTGATACATGTCCTCGCTGCCGCTGCAGCCGTGGACCTTGATGGTACACAAAAAGGAGGTGAAGTGCGGATCGCGCAGGCCCGTGGTAAAGGATTCGGTCTGCAGGTAACGCTCGTCGTCGAACACCGTCCGGGCCCGTTCCCCGGGTTTGGAAAAGACGATTTCATGCGTTGTTTCAATCTCTTCCACAAAATAATTGATGCTTTTGTCGAACACTTCGCCGAGCTTCAGCAGAATCTCCACGGACGGCGTGGCCAAGCCCCGTTCAATGCGCGAAATCATGTTGGACGAGACCCTGGACTGCTGCGCCAGATCCATGATGGTCAGATCGTTTTTCAGGCGGATGGCCTTCAGTTTCTTGCCGATCAGCTTGTTCAGTTGCATGGGCCACTCCTGAAAAGTGTTTTTTATTTGTCATTTGTCATTTGTCATTTGTCACTGGTTGTTGGTTGTTTGTTGTTGGTTACCAGTCACCAGTCACCAGTGACCGGTGACCGGTGACCGGTGACCGGTGACCGGTGACCAGAGACCAGAGACCAGAGACCAGAGACCAATGACCAATGACCAATGACCAATGACCAGTGACCAGTGACCAGTGACCAGTGACCAGTGACCAGTGACCAGTGACCAGTGACCAATGACAAATGACAAAAGATAAATGACAAATGACAAATTCACCGATTCATATTCGGCACCGGCGATACCACCCACAGCACCTCCGTCGGGCCCTCGGCTCGGTTGCTCCAGGCATGGGGCAGGGAGGCCTTGAAGGTCAGGGAATCCCCCGGTTCCAGCAGGAAACTCTGGTCCTGGATCTCGAACTGCAGTCGGCCTTTGAGCACCAGCACGAACTCCTCGCCACTGTGCACCATATGGCCGCCGCCGCTGTCGCAGCCGGCTTCCAGCACGTCGCGCAGCACCGAAAAGCTGGGATCCCGCAGGCCCTGGGTGAGGCTGGTGATCTGCTGCTTGTTCTGGTAAAAGAACAGGGGCTCGCCCTGAAACTGGCGGGTGTGGATCACCGTCGAACCCTGCTCGGCCTCCTCGACGAAGTAGCCGATGCTCATGCCCAAAGCCGCCGCCAGCTTCATCAGGATTTTCACTGACGGCGTGGTCAGGCCCCGCTCGATGCGCGAGATCATGTTGGCGGAAACCCCCGCCAGAGCGGCCAGTTCCTGGATGGTCAGATCCAGTCCCAGACGGGTTTTTTTCAATTTTTTGCCGATCAGTTCCTTGACCACCGCACCCTGCCTCGCGTTACAGATTGGCCGACGCATCGTCTTGAAATCAGGGATTTTGTACCATTGGCGCCCATTGGGTGTCAATCAATGGCCGGGAGAAACAGATTGTCAACTTTGCAAATCTGACAGTTGACAAGTGGGCTGGGAAATATATATGGTACCAGGCTGAAGGCTGAAGGCTGAAGGCTGAAGGCTGAAGGCTGAAGGCTGAAGGCTGAAGGCTGAAGGCTGAAGGGTGAAGGCTGAAGGCTGAAGGGTGAAGGGTGAAGGCTGAAGGCTGAAGGCTGAAGGCTGAAGGGTGAAGGCTGAAGGGTGAAGGGTGAAGGGTGAAGGGTGAAGGGTGAAGGGTGAAGTAGAACCTTTGGCTCCTCACGCCTCACGCCTTCGGCTTCGGACTTCGGACTTCGGACTTCGGACTTCAGCCTGAAGGTAGGCTGAAGGCTGAAATGATATCAAGGCGAGAGCCGAGGGGGTAAGGGTGAAGTCAGGTTGTGCTTCAGTCTTCAGCCTTCGGACTTCAGCCTGGAAAAGAGTTTTTGCATGTTGGCAAATATCGTAACCGAATGGGTCGCGCGCATCCAGGCCGGCGGCCGCCTGACCGAAGCCGAAGCCCTGCGCATCCTGCAGGCCAAGTCCGCCGATCTCGGCTGGGTGCTGGCCGGCGCCCAGCAGTTGCGCCACTACTACCGCGGGTCCCAGGTCGGCCTGTGCCGCATCGTCAATGCGAAATCCGGGCGCTGCAGCGAGGATTGCCGGTTCTGCGCCCAGTCGGCTCACTACCAAACCGATGCGCCCGTGTTTGCCCTCAAATCCGCAGACGAAATGGTCGCCGATGCGCGCCGTGCCGCGGCCGAAGGCGCCTGCTGTTTCGGCATCGTCACCAGCGGCAGCCGGGTCGCCCCCGGTGCGGAGCTGGACCGGGTGCTGGCCGCCCTGCGGGAGATTCGCCGTACCACCGATCTGGCTCCGGCCGCCTCCCTGGGCCTGCTGGATGAGACCACCGCCCTGGCCCTGGCCGAGGCCGGCTGCGTCACCTACCACCACAACCTGGAAACGGCGCGCTCCTTCTATCCCCAAATCTGCACCACCCACGACTACCAGGAGGATGTGGACACCGTGCGTCTGGCGCGCCAGGCCGGCATGCGGGTCTGCTGCGGCGGTCTGTTCGGGCTTGGCGAGTCCCTGGCGCAGCGGGTCGAACTGGGACTGACCCTGGCCGAACTCGGGGTCGACTCGGTGCCCATCAACTTCCTCAATCCCATTCCCGGCACGCCCCTGGCCGGTCAGCCGCGCCTGGCGCCCATGGAGGGATTGCGCATCGTCGCCCTGTTCCGCTATCTGCTGCCGCGGGCTCACATCACCGTCTGCGGCGGCCGCAGCAGCAGCCTGCGCGACTACCAGTCCTGGGCCTTTCTGGCCGGGGCCAGCGGCATGATGGTGGGCGACTACCTGACCACCCCCGGCCGCGTTCTGGAGGACGATCTGCGCATGGTGACCGATGGAGAACTGACCTATGAGCCGAACTGAGTCCCAGCGACCCACCGTACCCAACGCCCTGCTGGTGACCGGCACCGACACCGGCGTCGGCAAGACCCTGGTCGGCGCCGCCCTGACCCTGCTGCTGGCCCGTTCCGGCCTCGACGTGGCGGTCATGAAGCCGGTGGAGAGCGGCGTGCCGCAACCGGACGGCCTCGGCGAGGACGGCAAGCTGCTGCGCTGGGCCTCGGGCAGCCGCCAGCCGGTGGAGGAGATCACCCCCTACCGTCTGGTCGAGCCGGTAGCGCCGTCCCTGGCCGCCCGGCGGGCCGGCATCGACATCGACTGGTCGGACCTCCTCGGCCGGGCCCTGCGGCTGCACGCCCGCCACCAGTTCGCCCTCCTCGAAGGGGCCGGCGGCCTGCTCACCCCCCTGGCGGAAAAACGCAGCGTCGCCGACCTGGCCGCCGCCCTCGGCTGGCCCCTGCTGGTGGTGTGCCGCTGCGACCTGGGCACCATCAACCATACCCTGCTGACCCTCGAAGTCGCCCGCCAACGCGGCCTGCGGGTGGCCGGCTGGGTCATCAACGGCCTGCCCGCCAAGCCGGATCTGGCCCAGGCCACCGCCGCCGATATGATCCGGGAACGCACCGCCGCGCCCTGCTGGGGCACCCTGCACCAGGTCGCCGGCCAGCCCCGGGACAAAGTCGCCGCCCTCGCCGATCAGATGGCCAACTGGCAGGTGGTGGAGGAAATTTTGAATAAGACTGAAGACTGAAGGCTGAACAAGGGCAGACTGAAGGCTGAACAAGGGCAGACTGAAGACTGAACAAGGGCAGACTGAAGACTGAAGGCAGAACAAAGGCAGACTGAAGACTGAAGGCTGAAGGCTGAAGGGTAGGCGGAAAAAATGGAAAACGGAAAGGCGTTAGGCGTGCGGGAGTAGTGATGAAGGAAGGTTTTCCTTCAGTCTTCAGCCTTCAGCCTGATTTTGCTGAATCACACTGAAGCCTGAAGTCCGCAGGCTGAAGGGTAGGCGGATCAACAGAAAGGCGAGCGGCGTTAGGCGTGCGGGGGTAGGGATGAAGGAAGGTTTTCCTTCAGCCTTCTGCCTTCAGTCTTCAGCCTGCCTTTGTTCAGCCTTCAGCCTGAGACTCACACCATGACCAAAGACCAGATTCTCGACATCGATCGGCGCCATCTGTGGCATCCCTGCACCCAGCAGAAGGACCATGAGCTGCAGCCGCCCATCCCCATCGCCCGCGGCGAGGGCTCCTGGCTCATCGACGTGGACGGCCGGCGCTACATCGACGGCGTCTCCTCCTGGTGGGTCAACCTGTTCGGCCACAACCATCCGCGCCTCAACCGCGCCCTGCAGCAGCAGGCGGAGCGCATCGCCCACCACATCTTCGCCGGCTTCACCCACGAGCCGGCGGCGGAACTGGCGCAGCGGCTGGTGGCCCTGGCGCCGGGCAACCTGAATCGGGTGTTTTTGGCCGACAACGGTTCGGCGGCGGTGGAAGTGGCCCTGAAAATGAGCTTCCAGTACTGGCAGCAGAGCGGCCGACCCGACAAGATCCGCTTCGTCTCCCTCACGGAGGCCTACCACGGCGAGACCGTCGGCGCCCTGTCCGTGGGCGGCTGCGATCTGTATCGCGACATCTACCGGCCCATGCTCCTCGACACCTTCCAGGCCCAGGGGCCGGACTGTTTCCGCTGCCCCTACGGCCTCAGCCGCGACCGCTGCGACGCCCCCTGCTTCGAGCACCTGGAGCGGCTGGTGGCCGAGCGCCACCGGGAGATCGCCGCCGTCATCGTCGAACCCCTGATCCAGGGCGCCGCCGGCATGCGCATCTATCCGCCCGTCTATCTGCGCAAGCTGCGGCAGCTGTGCGACACCTGGCAGGTGCACTACATCGCCGACGAGATCGCCGTCGGCTTCGGCCGCACCGGCAAGCTGTTCGCCAACGAACACGCCGGCGTCGGCCCCGATCTGCTGTGCCTGTCCAAGGGCATCACCGGCGGCTATCTGCCCCTGTCCGCGGTTCTGGCCACGGAGGACATCTACCAGGCCTTCTACGACGACTACGCCACCCTGCGGGCCTTTCTCCACTCCCACTCCTACACCGGCAACCCCCTGGCCTGCGCCCTGGCCGTGGAGGTGCAGAAGATCTTCGCCGAAGAGCCGATTCTGGCCGATCTGGCGCCGCGCACCGCCCTCCTCGACGCCTGGGGCGAGCGCTTCCGTCAACATCCCCGGGTCGGCGAGTTCCGCCGCTGCGGCCTGGTCGCCGCCGTCGAACTGGTGGCCCGCCAGGAGGGCAAAATCCCCTTCCCCTGGCAGGAGCGCAAGGGCTACGCCATCTACCGCCGCGCCCTGGAAAAAGGCGCCCTGCTGCGGCCCCTGGGCAATGTCATCTACTTCATGCCGGCCCTCAACATCCCCCTCGACACCCTCGACCAACTCCTCGACATCGCCTGGCAGGCCATGGTGGAAGAACTCGGCGGCGCATAAAGCCCTTGCCGGTGTCCGCCCGGCGCGATATGCTCAAAACCATGGATCACCGCCCGCCCGCTGCGCTCCCTCGAGCACGCCGAGTACGACGAGGGATAGAGGCAAGGGCGAGGTCAAAGGCCATTTAGCCGCAGATGCACGCGGATAAGGGCAAGGTCAACCGCAAGGGCAAGTTTTACCACCCGCTACGCTCGAGGCACAGAGGACACAGAGGAAAAACGGGAGAAAACCTTAAAGCCTGGAGCTTGGGTTTAAACCCAAAAGTAGGTTCTTGGTTTAAGGTGTTATCTGTGTCCATCTGCGTGCATCTGCGGCAAAAAAGGATTGTAGGTTTTGCCTTTCTCAGATTGTAACTCCGTGCCCTCTGTGCCTCGAGCGAAGCGGGTGGTGAGATCGGATTTTCGGTTTAAGGTGTTATCTGCGACAATCTGCGCAAAAAAAGGTTGTGGATTTGGGCGGTCGAATCGCCTTTTGCAGTGAATTGATGAGGGTTTTTGTTTTGCGAAAGGACACGGCATGGGCTCTCTACTAGATAATTTAGTCCGTAACAAGGAGGACATTTTAGCGATTGCACGTCGGTATCATGCCGCCAATGTGCGCCTTTTCGGGTCGGTCGCACGCGGGGAAGATCAGGAGGAGAGCGACATAGACCTGCTGGTTGATTTTTTGCCTGGTTCTACGCTATTGGACCAGGTGGGGCTGATGCAGGAACTCTCCAGCAAACTGGAACGCAGAGTGGATGTTGTCAGCGCCCGGGCTCTGAATAAGCATCTGCGGCAGCGTGTTCTCAACGAAGCGGTCCCGCTATGAAAGACCCCGGTGTTTTTATTGCCGCAGCCCTTGAAAGTATTGCCTTGATCCGCTCCTACACGGCAGGCTACGAACTCGGAGATTTTCTTGCGGACAGAAAAACCCAGGATGCGGTCATACGCAATCTGGAAATCATCGGTCAAACCATCAAGGATTTTGGTATTGAGCTGTTGACAGCCGAAAATCCGACCATTCCCTGGTTGCAAATTGCCGGAATGCGCAATGTCCTTGCTCATGAATACTTGGGGGTCGATGTGGTGCTGATTTGGGAAACCCTGGGCAGTCACCTGCCGCCATTGCAGCAGGCTCTTGAAGATATTTATAGAAAAATGCAACGCTGAAACAAGCAATGAGTTGGTTGCCGAGGAATGCCGACAAGGGCAAGTTCAAGGTCAAAGGCTGTTTAGTCGCAGATGGCCGCAGATAAACGCGGATAAGGGCAAGGTCAACGGCAAGGGCAAGTTTTACCACCCGCTACGCTCGAGGCACAGAGGACACAGAGGAAAAGCGGGAGAAAACCTTAAGGACCCGGTCTTGGGTTAAAACCTAAAAAAGGGTCTTGGTTTAAGGTGTTATCTGCGTTCATCTGCGTGCATCTGCGGCAAAAAAAGGTTGTTGATTTTGCCTTTCTCAGATTGTAACTCCGTGTCCTCTGTGCCTCGAGCGAAGCGGGTGGTGAGATCGGATTTTCGGTTTAAGGCTTTATCTGCGACAATCTGCATCAAAAACAGGTTGTGGATTTCCAGCGCAGCGGGCGGTGAACCGGACGCGCATCCCCTCAGACCGCAAAATACATCCGCTCCGACAGCTCCCTTCCCAGATTCTGCGCCCGCTGAATGAGGGGCAGGGCGTCCGCCGAATCCATCTCCCCGCCCTCCTGCAGGGTGCCCACCAAGGTAAATCCACCCGTATTCAGCATGCTTCGCAGGCCCGGTCGCAGAGGGTCCGCGCCCGCACCCGGGCGCGCCGCCTTGGCGGCGCCCAGGGCGATCACCGCCGCCGGCCGGTGTTTGCGCCAGGGGTGGCTTGCGCCGTTTTCATCCCGATAGGCCAGGGCCGAACGGCAGCGTTCGAGGAGGGCGCTGCCGGGTGTCGTCAGATTGGGGGCGTTCGCGCTCAGACCCAGCACCAGGGCGTCGGCGGCAAACAGCAGGCGGCCGATGTGGTGGGCGTCGTCCTCAGGCAGAGAACATTCACCGAAGGGGTGACATTTTTGGCAATTTTGGCAGGGTTGCACCTCAAGTTGGTGAGCGTCGACCCACTGAATCTTATGGGATGCCGCGATACCGTCGCAAAGACCTTTGAGCAGCTTTAATTCCGCCGGATTTTTCACACAGTGGTCGTTCAGGATCAGGACATTCACGGTGTTTCCCCCGCCTCATGGAATAATGAAATAAATACAGTATCTTGCCCTGCGTTCGGAGCCAACTCGGCCACGAAGTTTGGCACCTGGCTGCATCGTATAAAGGGGTCAATGTTCGAGGGTTAATATACCACGGCTTTTGAATTGATCAAGGACTCTAATGTTAAAAATGTGGAGATGGTTCGAAGCTTTCGCTTGCCGTTTTGACGTCCCTTGCAAGTCCTCAAAAAATGTTGCTTTTTTCCTTTATTCAAAATTTCCCCTTCAAAAAATTGACTCCTTCTCTCTTCGGCATAGGGACTTGAGGGTGGAGGGAGGAACAGCCAAGGCATCGGCCAACAGGTATTTGCCATCGTATTTTCGGGTATATGGGTGACACTATGTCGCAAAAAACAGTCGTATAAATAAAATTATTAAAATGCTTGCATGCCCTGGAAAAGGCCGCTATTCTTGCCCCCATACGTCAGAAGTTTGACTGCGGCCACCTTCAACCAGAGATTTCATGCCATGTTGACCTTTAAAAAACATTGTCCTGCTTGCCGCGGTTCCGCCTGTGAACGCATCCCTCGCAACTGGTGGATGCGCCTTCTGCCCTGGAGTCGGTTCTATCTCTGCCACCATTGCGGCCATCGTTTTGTCCGTTTTTTCAAAGCGCTTTCCTTCACCCTGTAAAACGCCGGTCCCTGTCGTGAAGGGTGCGAACCGGCGGGGAATAACCGCAAACTATGACCTGACAGGTAAAAGATTAGAATTCTTGATTCCCTTCTGAAGTCGTTGTATGTTTTGCCCCATTTCCATGCGTCTTTAGGGTGAGGGTCCTGCCATGCCGCGGCTGCAATTGTTTTATGTATTCATGACATCTCTGTTTTTGGCCCTGGTCATGGTGCCGGGCCTGCGCCGCTGGGCCATCGAGAAGCGCCAACTGGACCAGCCCGACCATCGCAAGACCCATGTACGGCCCCGGCCGCGTCTCGGCGGCGTCGCCATCTTCATCGCCTTTCTCTTCGCCCTGCTGCTGTTCGACGCCATCGACCGGCAGGTGCGCGGCATCCTGGCCGGCGCCCTGGTGCTGTTTGTTACCGGATTCGTGGACGATCTCTACGGCCTCTCCCCCCGGCACAAGTTCCTCGGCGAGATCGTCGGCTGCCTGGTCACCATCGTCATCAGCGGCCTGTATATCGGCCAGCTCGGCAACCTGTTCGGCACCGGCACCATCCACTTGCCCATGTGGGCGGGGGTGCCCTTCACGGTGTTCGCCGTGGTCGGCGTGGTCAACGCCATCAACCTCCTCGATGGTCTCGACGGCCTGGCCGGCGGTTTCTCCGCCCTGGCCCTGGGGGCCTTCCTGCTGCTGGCCATGGAGGTCGGCAACGCCCCGGTCATGACCCTGTGCGCCGCCCTCATGGGCGGGCTGTTCGGCTTTCTGCGCTACAACGCCTATCCGGCCCGCATCTTCATGGGCGATGCCGGCAGCCTGACCCTCGGCTTCCTGCTCGGGTTCCTGGCCGTGTTCCTCACCCAGCAACCGGCCGCCGGCGTCCAGCCCGTGATCCCCTTCATCCTCCTCGGCCTGCCCATCATCGACACCCTGCGGGTCATGGGCGAGCGCCTGTTGCAGGGCGGCCATCCCTTCCGGCCCGATCGCACCCATGTGCATCACCGGATTCTCGATCTCGGCTTCAGCCACCGCTTCACGGTGCTGGCCCTCCACGGCCTGACCCTCCTGTGGGCCCTGGTGGCCCTGTTTCTGCGCCATCTGCCCGAGCACATCCTGCTGGCCGGCTTTCTGCTGTTGTCCCTGGCCTTTTACGGCGGCCTGCGCGCCCTGGGGCGGCAACGGGAGCGCTGGCCCCTGTTCCGCAACGATTCCGAGCACAGCCTGCGCGAGACCGCCCTCTACCGCACCCTCAGCGGCTGGGTGGCCAAGACCAACCTGCTGCTGACCCTGGCCCTGATCCTGTTTCTGGTGCGCGCCGGGGTTCATCCGGTGCGCCTGGACGGCCAGAGCCTGGTGCTGTCCCTGCTGCTGCCGGCCGTCAGTATTCTGACCCTGTTCATGACCCGCAGCTACCGGCATCCCTTCCTGCTCAGCCTATTGTTCAGCGCCGGCATGTTCATCGCCTTCCTCACCGGCGAATTCCAGCACGCCGCCGGGGCGGCCTCCCTGCTGCCCGGCTTCCTCAACAGCCATCTGTTCGTGCTCAGCGCCGCCGTCATCGGCCTGCGCATCCTGTTCCGCCAGGACGAACCCTTCCACGGCCACAACTCCCTGGATCTGCTCCTGGCCGCCATGTGCCTGTCCGTGGCCGTGTTCGCGCCGGCCCTCAACCTGGATGCCCGTCTGCCCGAGGTCATCTTCAAGGGCATGGTGCTGTTCGCCGCCTGCAAAATCCTCGCGTTCAAGGCCCAACCCCTGTTCCGCTGGGTGTTTATCGGCATGCACGGCGTGCTGCTGACCTTCGTGGTGCGGGGCATGGTGGGGTGAGATTAAAGTTCTTGCATTTTGTCAGTGGTAGCGCTATGGTCCTGCAGAACCGAAAAGGGAAAAATTGGCCCCGGAATTGCTAAGTTAACCTCCGTGGCAAGGTTGTGTCATACTGTTGACACGGGGTGGCAGGGGGACGGTTGGACTGGAAATAGGTTCTAAGCTTTAAAGGCAGTTTTACCACCCGTTCGCTTCTCTCACTTGAGCCACAGAGTTCACAGAGGAAAAGCGGGAGGAAAAGCTTAAAATCAGGATGTTGGTTTAAACCATTGAAAGGGTCTTTCTCAGATTGTAACTCCGTGTCCTCTGTGCCTCGAGCGCAGCGGGTGGTGAGAACAGATTACGGGTTTGATGTTTAAAGACGGTTTTACCACCCGTTCGCTTCTCTCACTCGAGCCACAGAGTTCACAGAGGAAAAGCGGGAGGAAAAGCTTAAAATCAGGATGTTGGTTTAAACCATTAAAAGGGTCTTTCTCAGATTGTAACTCCGTGTCCTCTGTGCCTCGAGCGCAGCGGGTGGTGAGATCAGGTTTTTGGTTTTAGGTTTTAGGTTTTATCTGCGAACATCTGCGCAATCTGCGTCCAAGGGTTTTGCATTCAAGGTCAAAGGCTGTTTAGTCGCAGATGGCCGCAGATGAACGGAGACAAGGCAAGGTCAACGGCAAGGGCAAGTTTTACCACCCGTTCGCTGCGCTCTCTAGAGCCACAGAGGACACAGAGGAAAAACGGGAGAAAACCTTAAAGGCTGGATCTTAGGTTTAAACCCTAAAAAAGGTTCTCAGGTTAAGATTTCATCTGCGTTCATCCGCGCGCATATGCGGCAAAAAAGGTTGTGCCTCGAGCGCAGCGGGTGGTGGGAATGAGGTTTGGATATGGATGACAAAGACTTGGAAAAAATCGAGAACTTGATGAACCGGGCCGTCCATCGGTTCAAGGGCGAAATTATACAGGCCTTTGATCAAAGAATCGGCATACTCGAAGAGAACTTGCAACATAAATTGGAGCTATTGGCCGAAGGCCATCGGATGTTGTTCGAGAAGGTGGAGTCGGCACATCACGAATCCGGTTCGCGTTTAAAAAATATTGAACAACGCATCGATGTCATGGTTGGAAATTTGGCAGATCATCGTCAAGATACCGAAGCACATAAAGGATATAAGGTTTGTGAACCTTGAACTGCAGGTTACCACCCGTTCGCTGAGCTCACTCGATGCACAGAGGACACAGGGGAAAAGCGGGAGGTAAACCTTAAAATCCGGGTGTTGGGTTAAAACATTATAGCGGATTCTGGTTTTGGGATTCCATCTGCGTTCATCCGCGTGCATCTGCGGCAAAAAAAGGTTACAGGTTTTATTTTTATCGAACTATAAACTCTGCGCCCTCCGCGTTCTCAAGCGCAGCGGGCGGTGACAACGGTTTCAGGAGTTGGGATTATGTATCTTGAAGTTTGTGACGGGTGTTCCCATCATTCCATCAAGGAAGGCAACAGCCACTGCGGCAAGGAGGCCTGCTACAGCTACCTGGCCAAATGCATTCAGCGCAAGGCGCTGGCGGAGTTTTTGGCTCGGCATGGATCGGATGAGGGGGTAGGGGTGCGGGTGGCTTAAGAGCTGGCGCCGCTAGAAAATCAAGGTCAAAGGTCATTTAGCCGCAGATGAACGCAGACAAGGTCAAAAGCAAAGGCAGGTTTTACCACCCGTTCGCTGCGCTCCCTCGAGCCACAGAGGACACAGAGGAAAGGCGGGAGAAAACCTTAAGAACCCGGTCTTGGTTTAAACCCTAAAAACATGTTCTTGGTTAAAGATTTCATCTGTGTTCATCTGCGTGCATCTGCGGCAAAAAAGGATTGTAGGTTTTGCCTTTCTCAGATTGTAACTCCGTGTCCTCTGTGCCTCGAGCGTAGCGGGTGGTGAGATCAGACTTTGGGTTTAAGGTGTTATCTGCGACAATCTGCGCAATCTGCGTCTAGAGGTTTTGGATTTAAAGTCAAAGGCTGTTGAGTCGCAGATGGCCGCAGATGAACGCAGACAAGGTCTTAAACCGAAATATTAATCTATAATTGACGGAGTTGAACATTGATCACTGCAGATAAAATTCTTGGAGGCCAGCAAAAGATTGCCGTCGTCGGCCTCGGTTATGTCGGTTTGCCCCTGGCCATCGCCCTGGCCAAAAAAGCCCGTGTGGTCGGTTTCGATATCAGCCGGCGCAAGGTGGAGCAGTTGCGCCGGGGTTATGACGCCACGGGCGAGGTCGAGGCTGCAGAACTGGCCCAATCCACCATCGAGCTGACGGACGATGCCGCGCGTCTGCGCGAAGCCTCCTTCCTCATCGTCACCGTGCCCACGCCCATCGACGATCACAAAAAACCCGACCTGCGGCCCGTGGAGTCGGCCTCGCGCCTCATCGGCCGGAATCTGGCGCCCGGTTCCATCGTGGTTTACGAGTCCACCGTCTATCCCGGCGTCACGGAGGATATCTGCGTGCCCCTGCTGGAGCAGGAGTCGGGCCTGAAGTGCGGCGCAGGGTTCAAGGTCGGCTATTCGCCGGAGCGCATCAACCCCGGCGACAAGGTCCACACCGTGGACAAGATCGTCAAGGTGGTGGCCGGCCAGGATGAGGAGACCCTGGAGACCGTGGCCCGGGTGTACGCCGCCGTGGTCACCGCCGGGGTGCACCGCGCCTCCAGCATCAAGGTGGCGGAGGCCGCCAAGGTCATCGAGAACACCCAGCGCGATCTGAACATCGCCCTGATGAACGAATTGGCCATCATCTTCAACAAGCTCGACATCCCCACCCGCGACGTGCTGGCGGCGGCGGGCACCAAGTGGAACTTCCTGAATTTCACGCCGGGCCTGGTGGGCGGCCACTGCATCGGCGTCGACCCCTTCTATCTGACCTTCAAGGCCGAGGAGATCGGCTATTATCCCCAGGTCATCCTGGCCGGCCGGCGCATCAACGACGGCATGGGCAAGTACGTGGCGGAGAACACCGTCAAGCAGCTGATCCGCGCCGGCAAGGCGGTGAAGGGGGCGCGGGTGCTGGTGCTGGGCCTGACCTTCAAGGAGAACGTGCCGGATATCCGCAATACCAAGGTGGTGGATATCATTTCCGAGCTGCGGGATTACGAGGTGGAGGTGCTGGTGCACGATCCGGTGGCGGATCCGGTGGAGGCCCGGGAGGAGTACGGGCTGGAACTGGTGGGGTTGGATGCGGTGGGCCAGGTGGACGGAGTGGTTTTGGCGGTGGCGCATGAGGTGTTTAGGGGGATTTCGGTTGAGCGGTTGCACGAGCTTTGTGGGAATGGGAATGAGTGTGGGGTGGTGGTGGATGTGAAGGGGATGCTGGACCGCCCGGCCATTGAAAGCAAGGAACTTTGGTATTGGGGATTGTAGGCAGAGAAGGTGTCGGACGGGGTGGGAGTCGGCGCCGGGTGACGGGGCCACCGCTGGTTGACTTATTACCCTTAAAGGGTTATTGTTTGATGGAGAAACGGAAGCCTCATTACAACCTGCTTGAGATCCAGGCGCAAATGGCAACTGTTTCGGGTCTACGGATGACGTTGACGGCCCGAAATGATGCTCTCCTTGTGGGGATCACTGCTCAGGCTGCCGTGTCGATCATTCAAGCTCTGAAATCTGGCTGCTTCTACAAATCCATGACGACCCTTCACGACTCGTCCATTTGGCAGGACGTTTACCACGGGACGTGGCGGGGAGGGCAGCTATACATCAAGTTTCAGAGGGATGAGATCGGCTATTTCACCATCTCTTTTAAGGAGTTATAATCAATGACCGCAACACGTCATGCGCCTCTTTCGGTCTGCCCCGCCTGTTCAGGACCCCTGGTCCGAGAGGTGCGGACCAGCCGCTTTGAATACCGCGGTGAGAGTCTGGATTACGAACAGCCAGGTGATTGGTGCACGGAATGCGGTGAGGCTGTTCTGTCAGGTGAGGACATGAGCGCGACTGAGACTTTACTCGTCGATTTCATGTCGAGGGTTGATCAGGCGCAGGCGTCGGAGTTAAGTCGTATCCGTCGAAAGCTGAAGCTGACCCAGAGGCAGGCGGCGGCGCTGACCGGCGGCGGGCACAACGCGTTCTCCCGCTACGAGCGGGGCGAAGCGAAGCCACTCCCTGCGGTAATCCATCTTTTCCGGCTGCTTGACCGGCATCCCGAACTTCTGGATGAGCTCAAAACCCGGAGGGGGTAAGTTACGGATTGCAGAAAGGTGCCCCATTATTTTGTCGGGAGAAGGTCCGAAGGTCACCCAGGGTTTGACTCAATTAAACACTGTCCCCGGAACGTCTAATAAGAGGTGGCGTTGAAAGACCAATGCTATAAGAACATGGCTGCTGAAGGGGCTTGGGAGCGGTATTTGGAAAAGCAGAGGCGAGAGATACCCTCGCGTTTGACAATAAAAGAAATACGAAAAATCGATGAAGATTTTGGATTGGCGCAAATCAATTCAATTGAGGACATTATTATATAGAGATCATCTATGTCTAGGCGTACCGATACCCTCTACCTTCGGGATATCACAACCGGGGCTTGTGGTTGAACTCTAAAGAAGCTTGTGGGTTTGGTCTTTTTCAGATTGTACCTCCGTGCCCTCTGTGTCTCGAGCGAAGCGGGTGGTGAAACAGATGTTGGTTTTTAAGGGTTTTGAATCAAGGTCAAAGGCTTATTAGCCGCAGATGGACGCAGGCAACGGCAAGGTCAAGGGCACAGGCAGGTTTTACCACCCGTTCGCTGCGCTCACTCGAGCCACAGAGGACACAGAGGAAAAGCAGGAGAAAACCTTTAAGGACTTGGATTTGGGCTTAAACCCTAAAAACAGGTTCTTGGTTAAAGATTTCATCTGTGTTCATCTGCGTGCATCTGCGGCTAAAAAAGGTTGTGGATTTCGAGCGAAGCGGGTGGTGAAACAGGTGTTAGTTTTTAAGGTTTTATCTGCGAACATCTGCGCAATCTGCGTCCAAGGTTTTGAATCAAGGGTCAAAGGCTGTTTAGTCGCAGATGGCCGCAGATGAACGCAGACAAGGGCAAGAGCACAAGCAGGTTTTACCACCCGTTCGCTGCGCTCTCTCGAGCCACAGAGGACACAGAGGAAAGGCGGGAGAAAACCTTTAAGGACTTGGATTTGGGTTTAAACCCTAGAACAGGTTCTTGTTTTAAGATTTCATCTGTGTTCATCCGCGTGCATCTGCGGCTAAAAAAAGGTTGTAAGCTTTGGCTTTTCTCAGATTGTACCTCCGTGTCCTCTGTGCCTCGAGCGTAGCGGGTGGTGAAACAGGTTTTAGTTTTTAGGGTTTTATCTGCGAACATCTGTGCAATCTGCGTCTAAGGGTTTTGATTCTGGGTCAAGGACATGTTTAGCCGCAGATGAACGCAGATACACGCGGATAAGGTCAAGGGCAAGAGCAAGTTTTTACCACCCGTTCGCTGCGCTCTCTCGAGCCACAGAGGACACAGAGGAAAAACTGGAGAAAACCTTTAAGGCCTGGGCTTTGGGTTTAAATCCTAGAACAGGTTCTTGGTTTAAGATTTCATCTGTGTTCATCTGCGTGCATCTGCGGCAAAAAAAGGTTGTGGATTTCGAGCGAAGCGGGTGGTGAAACAGATGTTGGTTTTAAAGGTTTTTCTGCGAACATCTGCGCAATCTGCGTCCAAGGTTTTGATTCTGGAACAAGGGCATGTTTAGCCGCAGATGAACGCAGACAACGGCAAAAGCAAAAACAAAAGCAGGTTTTACCACCCGTTCGCTGCGCTCTCTCGAGCCACAGAGGACACAGAGGAAAGGCGGGAGAAAACCTTAAAGCCTGGATCTTGGGGTTAAACCTAAAAACGGTTTTTGGTTTTAGGTTTCATCGGCGGGTAAAGGAAGGTTGTTGATTACGAAGGTCGCTGGTGGATAGATCAAGGTGTTAAGGAGTAATCATATGTCTACTGCCTTGAAAATGGAAATCGATCCGCAGGAAATTATTGATGCGGTAAAAAAAATGAAGAAGCGCGATCGCGACGAATTCATCGAAAATCTGCTTGCGGCCACCTGTCCAGAGTACCTTGGGAGCATTCGCGAGGCCAGGGCGGAATATAAGGCCGGCAAGACCTCAAGCCATGAAGATGTTTTTGGAAAATGATTTATCGGATGGCCACCGGCGGGAAATATACAGAAGATAAATTTTGCTTTTCCCAGATTGTACCTCCGTGTCCGCTGTGCCTCGAGCGAAGCGGGTGGTGAAACAGGTTTTAGTTTTTAGGGTTTTATCTGCGAACATCTGCGCAATCTGCGTCTCGAGGTTTTGAATCAAGGTCAAAGGCTGTTTAGTCGCAGATGGCCGCAGATGAACGCAGACAACGGCAAAAGCAAAAGCAAAAGCAAAAGCAAAAGCAGGTTTTACCACCCGTTCGCTGCGCTCACTCGAGCCACAGAGGACACAGAGGAAAGGCAGGAGGAAACCTTTAAGGACTGGGCTTTGTGTTTAAACCATAAAACAGGTTCTTGGTTTAAGATTTCATCTGTGTTCATCTGCGTGCATCTGCGGCAAAAAAGGGTTGCGGATTTTGAGTGAAGCGGGTGGTGGAAAAACGGTTTTTAAGCGTTGCCAGCCGGGTGGCTATTATGCAGAGCACTGATGCTGTCGACATGCTGCCTACGGTACGGATTCCAGGAATGGTACGCATTATTTTGCCGGGAGGATTTCCGAATGTCAGGCCTAATCCCGGGATACTTTCAGTTTGGGGGAGATGAATTGAATATACTGTCCCCGGAATTCCCTTGAACGTGGCGGGAGTCGGCTGACAAGTTAACTATGGCCCCTTGGGTTCCTCTGCAATGGCAAGGTCCCGGCAATTGATACTAAACAAATAAACAACATCCCCGGAACTCCTTAAGGGTTCGCATTGATAACTAAGGTTTTGATTTAAGTGGACACAGCGGGAAAGTCATTAAAGCTCTGTGGCATTAAACGCCGTTCTGTTAAAAATTTGCAGAGCAATAGTCCTTCCAATTCGGTATTCCGAAATATGGCTTTGCTTGCCAGCGGTTCAGGAGTTGCCAAGGTTGTTGGCGCCATCTCGATACCTATAATTACCCGAATATATACCCCTGAGCATATGGGTGTATTGTCGGTTTTTGTGGCAATGACGGCTATGCTTGTCCCGTTTGGAACCCTGGCATATTCGATGGCGCTCCCTCTACCCAAGAATGATGGACTTGCTATCAATCTGGCTGCTCTGTGTCTGATTTCTTTGGGTGTTATGTCGGCCGTTTTCGCTCTTGTTTTAAGTCTTTTTGCAAGGCCGATATTGGATCTGCTCAATATGCAGACACTGCTTCCCTATTGGTGGTTGCTTATTTTTACAGTCATTGGGGCAGGACTCTATGAGATTCTTTCCCAATGGGCAACTCGTGAAAAAGCTTTCAAGATAGTTGCAAAAACCAATGTTTGGCAGTCTGTGAGCGGTTCATTTGTCAAGATCGGCCTCGGTTTTCTTGCACTGAAGCCTTTGGGGTTGTTACTTGGGCATATGGTGACACAGGCCGGAGGAACTCTAAGCCTTGCAAATAATTTTAAGGATAAATTCAATGCCAATAAACGACATGTCACCATAAGGCGTGTTTTGTTTTTGGTTAAACATTATTCAGTCTTTCCTAAATATCGTATGCCCTCGCAGTTTTTGCTGGTTTTTTCTGTGCAAGCGCCCTTGGTGTTTAGTGCCAAACTTTTCGGTACTGAGACCACTGGGCAGTTAGGGCTTGCCCTGACGGCATTAGCTTTACCGATTGCTTTATTTGGGCAAACTACTAGCCAAGCTTACTATGGTGAGATCGCAAAAATTGGACGCAAAAGCCCAGACAAAATACGAAAACTCACAAAGTTTGTGTTAATAAGGCTTTTCATGTTCAGTTTAATTCCTGCCGCTATTCTCATGATAGGCGGGCCATGGTTGTTTTACACATTTTTGGGCGAAACTTGGATTAAAGCAGGTGTCTTTGCAAGGATTTTAGCCATCTATTTAATGGCACAATTTGTGTCTGGTCCAATAATGAACATTCTAAATGTGTTCGAGCGGCAAGGCTTGTACCTAAGATTTAACGTTGTTAGGATGATTTTAGTTGTTTTGGTGTTTTATGCCTCCTATTATTTTTCCTTTACAGCAACTTATACAATAACTGTATATAGTATTGTCTTAACTGCACATTATTCGGCAATTTCTCTTAAAATTTATAGATTAATAAAATGAGTTCACTGAGAAGATATATCGAAATTGAGATCTTTGGTGGAAGAAAAAAATTTTCCTATTTAAGACTTTTAATAATATTAATCTTCGGTGCAGGGTGCCAAAAGGTTATTTTATATTATCGTCTTGCTAATTATTTGTATTTAAATGGGTATAAAAGATTTTCGAAATTATTATTTCGAAAGTTGGAAAATGGTTACGGCGTTTACATAAGTCCAAACGCCTCGATAGGTATTGGTTTACAATTCCCGCATCCAACGGGAATTGTAATAGGTAACGGAGTTAATATTGGAGAAAATTGTATTATTTATCAACAAGTGACTTTCGGTGGTGCCCGAAAAGGTGATGCACAAAAGAACTTTTATCCTCAAGTTGGCAATAATGTTGTTGTTTTTGCGGGGGCAAAATTAATTGGGAATATTTTAATTCACTCTCAAAGTATTATTGGTGCAAACAGCGTAGTAACAAAAGATGTGCCAGAAGGGTGCGTTGCCGCAGGAGTGCCTGCAAAAATAAAAGAAAAGAATTAATTGTCTTGGTTGAGGTCACCTTAGATTCGTATGCTGAATTTATCTTTAAATGTCTCTCTTGAGAAATTGACGACTTACCGCATTGGGGGTAACGCTAGATATTTTTATAAACCAAATAATCTGGACGAACTTGCCGGGGCATTAAGGTGGTGCAAAGATAAGGGATTGCCTTGGTTTTTAATCGGCCACGGTTCAAATATCCTTGTCTCCGATCAGGGTTTTCCAGGATTGGTTCTCAAATTGGATGGGGAGTTTGCTTCGCAGGTATTTGATAATAATAGCAGAGTGATAACCGCAGGCGCTGCCGTCATGCTCCCCAAGTTAGCGAATGATTGCGCTATGCGTGGAATCAGCGGTTTTGACGGTCTGTGTGATATTCCTGGAACCGTCGGGGCCGCAGTGAGGATCAATGCTGGCACAAGTGAAGGGGAAGTCAAAGATCTTTTTGTGTCGGCTGATATTCTAGACGATCAAGGAAACGTGAGAACCTTGAGCTGCGATGACATGGGTTTTGGGCACCGCAATTCTGTGCTTATGCAGAATCGCTGGATAATTTTGATGACTCGGTTCAGGTACGGGGTCGACAAGGAATCGCACCAAATTTTTGCCGCAATGCAAGCGCATCGTGCAGCACGAAAAGCCAAGCAGCCGTCGAATCCAAAAAATTGTGGATCTGTATTCAAGCCCGCAAGTGGCCGGGCTGCTGGCTGGTATATCGAACAATGCGGGTTGAAGGGGAAGAGGATTGGCGATGCCATGATCGCTACCGAGCACGCGAATTGGATTGTTAATTTGGGGACGGCGTCAGCCTCGGATGTAAAATGTCTTATTCGTTTAGCACAGGATGCGGTTAGTGAATGTTTTGGAGTTTTTTTGGAGCGTGAAGTTGAGTATGTTTTTGAAGATTTGATAAAGGAATGTTCCGATGGATTGTGACATATTGGTTCTAAAAAGAAGTCGACTCGAAGGCTCGGTAAAAATATCGGGTGCAAAAAATAGTGTTCTGAAGCTACTAACTGCGTCTTTGCTAAGTGGTGAAAAGGTAACAATTAACAATTACCCTTCCTCTCTTCTTGATGCACAAATTCATGTCGGCATGCTTGAGAAGTTGGGTAAGCGGTGCCATTTACCTGACAATAATACAGTCATTATAGAGGAAGCTGGATTACCCTTATCGACTTTACATTGGGATGATCGCTCTATTCGTAACACGTTATTGATTCTCGGGGCTTTGACGGCGCGTACTGGTGCCGGCGCTGTTCCCTTGCCTGGCGGTTGCCAATTGGGCGACAGGTCATTTGATTTGCATGAAATGCTACTCCAGGCATTGGGAGCGAACGTCTGGCAGGAAGGGTGCATGCTTTGTGCTGAAGCACCCAAAGGTGGCTTGGTTGGAGCGGATATATACTTACCTATTCGCTCAACAGGGGCAACTGAGAATGCGATAATTGCCGGAACATTAGCAAAAGGGAAGACCCGCATATGGGGGCCGCACATTCGTCCGGAAATTCTTGACTTGATAGCATTTCTCAAAAGTATGGGAGCCAAGATCCAGGTCTTTGGCCAAGAGCGCATCGAGGTTATCGGCGTAGATGGTTTAACTGGAACGTCTTATACGGTTATGCCTGACAATATGGAGGCCATTACCTGGTTAGTGGGCGCTGTAATGACTAATGGCGATGTAGAAATTGAGCATTTCCCCATGCGTGATCTGGAGGTAGCAATGATTCACCTTCGTGAAAGTGGTGCGAAATTTTACCATGGGGATGATCGACTTATTGTGCGTGGAGGTACTTGCTATCCCCTTGAGATTAGTACCGGACCTCATCCAGGCATTAACTCAGATGTTCAGCCTATCCTTGCTGCATATGCAGCATGCGCAAATGGGGAGTCTAGAATAATCGACCTTCGCTTCCCTGGCCGTTATGGGTATGCGGAAGAGATGGCAAAAATGGGCCTGACTTTTAATACATTTGGAAATCTTTTGAAAATTCATGGCAATGGTGCGCTTAAAGGGGCCAAGGTAAAGGCGCTTGACTTGAGGGCTGGGGCTGCTCTGGTTCTCTGCGGTTTAGTTGCTGATGGTGAAACGATTATCTCCGATGCGTGGCAGATTGAGCGCGGGTATAACAATTTCTGGAAATCGCTGAAATATTTGGGTGGGGTTTTTAAAATAGAATAAACGTCCTCCACTCAACTCGGAAGTTTTACGAATGAAAAATAATTAGGTAATATCAATATACAAACCCTTTAAGTAATCTAAAATGAATTTTTAGTTGTGATGTAGCCTGATGACAACAGACACTCCCACTTGGTATGCTACCGAGAGGGAAGAGGCATGAAAAAACAACAATATTACACCCCGGAGTTTCGAGCCGAGGCAGTGAAATTGGACCCAGAACAAGGGCTGTCCCAGCAGGAAGCAGCGAAGCGGTTGTCAATACTCAAGGGGGCACTGGCTAACAGGATGGCAACTACCCATACATCTGAGAACCGTCCAACTCCGCCTGAGACGCGTTATGTAGCGGATCTCGAAGCCGAAAATGAGCGGTTGCACAAGGAGCTGGCTGAAGTTTCTGAGGAAGGCGACGGCGTACTTTGCCAGGGAGTCGCTGCCCGGTACGCGTTCATGAAGCAATGGCGACTCCTGTTTCCGATCACCGTGATGTGCCGCGTACTGGGCTTGTCGCGTGGCGGCTTTTATGCTTGGTTGGGGGCGAAAGCCTTCACGTCGTGCTCAGGAGGATGAACGCCTGAAGGTGGCGATCAAGGCCGCCCACAAACGCACCCGCGAGAGCTATGGTGCCCGACGGTTGCAGCCGGAACTGGCGGCTGATGGTTTTGTGGCCGGCCGTGACCGCATTGACCGTTTACGCCGGGAACTGGGGTTGCGCTGTCGGCAGAAGCGCAAATTCAAAGCAACGACAAACTCGAACCATAACTTGCCCGTGGCGGAAAACTTGTTGAATCAAACTTTTGCCCCCAGCGGACCGAACGAGGTCTGGGTTACGGACATTCCTACATCCCTACTGGCGAAGGCGGCTCTACCTAGCAGGGGTCAAGGACGTCGAAATCGTCGGCTACGCTATGGCTGAACGTATGACACAGAACCTGACTGGTAGGGCGCTATTCCTGACGGTTCAACAGAAACGACCAGCGGCCGGGTTGATCCACCATTCGGACCGTGGCAGCCAATACTGCGCCTACGATTACCAGAAACTTCTTGAGCAGTTCGAAATGAAGGCCGAGCCGGACTGATTCTCGGTGACAGCTACGTGGTCCTGGCGCCCTACATCAAGCAGGTGGTTTCCCCCAAGGCTTGCGTCATGACCGACCAGTTGCAGACCTATGTGGCCATCGGCCAACAGTTTGCCAGCCATGAGCGAGTTCACCACGGCATCAAGGAGTTTTCCCGAGGGCAGGTCCACGTCAACACGGCCGAATCCTTCAATGCGATTCCCGAAAGAGCCAAACAGGGGGTCTTTCATTTTGTTAGCCGTCGCCACTTGCCGCGTTACATCAGCGAAGTCGCGTTCCCCTGGAATAACCGCGACCCCTTGGAAAAGAAGCGAAACGGATTGTCAAAGATCGTGATTGTGATGAAGGCGAAGCCGGTGCTGGAACAACTTGAGGTTCTCCTCAACCAGGCGGTCGGTACCCAACTTCGGCGAACCATTTACGGCGGCGTTGCTTCACCGCAGCCTTTGTTTGGTGGATAGATCCGAAGAACTTTGCTGACCACCCATTTCGCCGAGCTTGCCGGCCTTGTAAGCTCTCACCCAGTTTTCAAGGGTGGATTTCGCCAAAGAGAGCTCGCGTGATGCCTCTTAGGCAGATACGCCACCTGCAACAATCAATTTCACGGTTTCGCTCCGAAGCTTCTTCGAGTAGCGGCCGTTAGGACCTCTCGTCATGTCGACACCTCCGTTAAATGGGGTTATTAACATTGGTGTCCGATTTTTTCAAATTACCCCAGTTATGTGCAAGCGCCTGAAAATCGCTAATAGATGTGTAAATAGAGGTGCAAAAATGAAAAATGAATTAAAAATATTAGCGAAAATGAGAATACTTTTTGTAATAAATGATCGCTATGGGCATGGTGGTCATATAAAAAGTTTTGTTTCACAATTTTTAGCTTTAAGAAATAAAATAAATTCATTTCATATAATCTGTGCAGAGAACGGTTATTTGAGTCTCAATAGGGAAAATCTGAATTTAATAAATAGCGATTTAACATGTGTCGATATGTCAAATCTTAGATTATTTCATTTAAGCTATAGACTTTTTAAAGCTATAAAAAGTAATCTTTGTAAATATAACTATCTTCATGTTTATTATGGCGATTGCTACTTTTCATGTTTATTGGCAAAAACATATTTCAAAAATATAAGCTTGTTATGTTCTATTATGGGTGGGCCGAATCCATTCCCACGATTAAATTCAGCAAGTATTTATATAGCAGTCTCTAAGGAGCAATTATCACAGGTTGGCGCATATGATAAAGCTCTTAATGTCAAAAAAGGCGTGGCAGTAGTTAAAAACAGGCTTTTGATAAATCATGCATATATAAATTTAATGCAAAAAACTAAGACAAATCGGGGAATTTTGATTGTAACTAGGTTTGATTCTGACAAAATAAATTCACTTGAATTGCTTTTGAAGGTTGCAAACTTATTACCTTCCGATATTGAAATAAAAATCGCTGGAACTGGTAAGTTGTTTGAAAAATATAAAAATAAATTTTCTGATAAAAAAAATATAGAATTTTTAGGTTATTGCCATGATTTTTCATATTATTACGAAAATACGGCTGTCGTATTAGGCATGGGGCGTTCAATTCTTGAATTTATGATAAATGGAATGCCTGGGATACTTGTTGGTTTTTCTGGAATTCAAATACTCGACACAATCGAAAGTGTCAAGTTTGCCTCAGACAGAAATTTTGCTGGAAGAGAACTTTATTCTCACCTGTCATTCGTTGATTCGCTCAAATACATTGTTAAGTGTGTTGAAAACTTCACACCTTTAAATAGTGAAATAGTAGAATATCTTCGAAATGAATATGATATATCAGTTTTCCCGTACCGATATGCTGATATAGTCAAAAAATCCTATCCAAAAAAAATAACATTATTTGATTTTACGTATGAGTATATTTATGTTCTTCTTCGAAGGATTGACTTTTATCTTAAGAGCAAAAGGGCCAATCTTATGAAAAAAATAACCTAATCCAAATTTCAAATTATCAAAGAGGTCGGACTGGCAGACTTTTGAAAACTCACTGCCTAAGTCCTTGATTTTACTAGAAACCGAGACGTTATTTTGGTACAATTTCGCGCATAAATAACTGAATTTGCAGAAGAAAACTTATGCGCGGCAACGACCCAAAGCAGCAGGCCATGTTCTGCTATATTTCCCCGGAAGCACGGGTCCCCAAGGACCATCCGTTGCGTCCCATTCGGATTATGGTCGATAGTGCCCTGCAGGATCTGGCGACCTTGTTCAAGAAGATGTACTCGCACACGGGCCGTCCATCGATTCCGCCGGAGCAGTTGCTGCGCGCTTCGCTGCTGCAAGTGCTCTATACCATTCGCAGCGAGCGGATGCTGGTCGAGCAACTGGATTACAATCTGCTTTTTCGTTGGTTCGTCGGGCTCTCCCTGGAGGATAAGGTCTGGGATCATTCGACCTTTTCCAAAAACCGGGACCGGCTTATCGAACATGAGGTGGCCACGGCGTTTTTTCAGGCTATCAAGGGCCGTGCGGAGCGGGCTGGACTGCTGTCGAAGGAACACTTCACCGTGGACGGCACCCTGATTGAAGCCTGGGCATCGATGAAAAGCTTTCGCCCCAAGGATGACCAGGATCCTCCAGCGCCCGGCGGCCGCAATCCCGAAGTGGACTTCAAAGGCCAGAAGCGCAAGAACGAGACCCATCAGTCCACCACCGATCCGGACTGCCGGTTGCTGCGCAAAGGCCAGGGCAAGGAATCGAAGCTGTGCTTCATGGGGCATGCCCTGATGGAAAACCGCAACGGCCTGGTGGTCGATAGCCGACTTACCGAGGCCAATGGCACGGCCGAGTGGCATGCGGCCCTGGAAATGATCGAAAACCTGCCGGGCACGAACCGGGTTACGGTTGGCGCCGACAAAGGTTATGACGTTCCGGTCTTTGTCGACGGCCTGCGGGAGCGGTTGGCGACGCCGCATGTCGCCCGCAAAGACAAGGGGACCGCCATCGATGGGCGCACAACGCGCCATGAAGGCTACCGAGTGAGCCAAAAGATCCGCAAACGGGTCGAAGAGATCTTTGGTTGGTTGAAGGCCGTTGGGTGTTTGCGCAAGACGCGTCACAGAGGGCGCCCGCATGCTACGCTCTCATCGGGAGTTGTTGCTCAACTGGTTTCGGGCCAAAGGCCGGGTTACCTTGGGCGCCGTCGTTGGCCTGAACAAGAAGGTGAAAGTGACGTTGAGAAAAGCATACGGTTATCGCAGCTTCGATGTTCTTAAAGTTGCCCTATATCATACGCTTGGTAATCTTCCCGAGCCGAAGGTCACCCACTGATTCTGCTGAAGAGCTAATTTTCGATTGCCGTTGACAGAAGCCGTTACTGGAACAACTTGGGGTTCTCCTCAACCAGGTGGTCGGAACCCAACTTCTTTGAACCATTTATGGCGGCGTTGCTTCCCCGCAGCTTTTGTTTGATGGATAGATTTGTTCAATAAAGGTATAGATTATGTTAAGAAATTTTCTAATTATGCAGGCAATATATGTAATTCTGCTAACAACTGCAGTCTATGCTAAAATACCCGTTTTAAAAAATCTTGTTAATATTTATGCTTCTTTGTTTGTTGTAGTAATGTTATCTTTTACAATTTTTAATAATAAAAATAAATTACTAAAAATACCTAAAACTATAAGATTTTGGTATTTTATTTATGTGTTTTCCCTATTTTTAGGATTTATTATATCACCAGGAGACATTGCTGACTTCGTAAAAATTCTGCTTGCACCATTTTTTTTTCTTGCTGGGTATAATATAATCCCAGAGTTAAAAAATAAAATTAAAAAACCAGTTATAATTTTTTTGTTCTTGATAATGGTTTTCCCCCTATTGCTTGGATGTTTTGAACTACTAGGTTTAATAAAGTCTATTGAAGTCCATACTTTTTCTATTTTTTCAAACAGAAATAACGCTTCTTTGTATGCAATAACTTTGTTGTCGCTTTATAATTATTTCTACAGAAACGAAATTAGAGTAATAATTTTTTCAATATTGATAGCTATATTATTTAGTACTTTAGGAGTTTTCATTGCTGTACTTGCTTCTTTATTCTTTATCTATTTCAACTTTCGAAATGTAAAAACTTTTTTTGTCTCTATTTCATTGCTAATTTCCATCATTGCGATTGGATTATACTTCAATTTTACTATATTAGAAAGAATTTCTAGTCAAACAAAAGTAGTTCAGGCAATGGATTTACGCACATTGTCATCAACTAGTTATGGAAACATCGCTGCTGCTACAGGGACATCTGATATATCAATTTTTTTCCGACTAAAACACTGGGATGAAATCATTGTTTTCCTTAAAAATGAACCTAGTTCTATTTTTTTTGGAAACGGAGTTGGGGCTTCGATTAAAATGACAACAATGAGAATGGTACCTCATAATGATTATCTAAGGCTAATTTTTGAGTCAGGAATCTTCGTGCTAATTGCCTTTCTATTCATTCTTTATTATATAAATAAAAATATTGGTCTAAACTATCGGTTGATTCCATTCTTGACAGTTTGTATATATTTTTTTAGCGAAAATCTAATTACAAATTATCTAGCCATGTCTATATTTTATTTTGTTGCAGGGCTTGAGGTTTCATATGGTAAAAGAACACTACCCTTGAATAAACGTTGTGAGGTGTTAAGTGAAAATTCTTCAAATTAATAATCATCATGAATTAAGAGGCGGTTCTGAGCGTGTATATTTAGAAACTGGAAAACTTTTGGCTGAAAACGGGCATGATGTATTTTATTTCAGCTCATCTAAGGCAGGTATTAATTATCAAAACAGAAATACCTGCATTCTCAAAGCAGAGTCTTTTGAAAATACGAGCAAAATAAAAAAAATTTATAATGTTTTCAGATTTGTTTATTCCATTAAGGTCGCATCCTGTCTAGATGAATTTATTAAAGAAGTAAGACCTGATATAGCCCATTTACATATTTTTTATGGGCAACTCAGTAATTCAATATTACCAGTACTTAAAAAACATAAAATTCCTTGTGTAATGTCTGTGCATGAATATCGCATGCTCTGTCCAACCTACACATTATATAATCAGAATGGCGAAATTTGCAATCTATGTGCGTCTGGTAGATATATTAATGCAATCAAAAATAAATGTAATAAAAATAATTTTTGGTTTAGTGCTATATCTGCTCTTGAGTGTTTTTTGAGAGATAAGTTGTTTTTTTACGGCAAATATATTGCAAAGTTCATAATGGTTAGTAAATTTTGCAAAGATACCCACGAAAGGTATATTCCTGGAGTTCGTAATAAATCAATCAAACTTTTCAATTTTATTGATACATCTTGTTTTTCTCGAACTCAAACACACAAAGGCTACTTTTTATATTTTGGGAGAATTTCACGAGAAAAAGGTATTGCCACGCTATTAAATGCTGTGAAGAACACTAACTGCCACTTAAAGGTCGTTGGGTGTGGAGATATGCTTGATGCTATCAAAAATGAATTTTTGGAATGCCCTAGGATTGAGTTTTGTGGATTCAAATCTGGGCCTGATCTTGAAGAGGTTATTCGTGGTGCTAAATTTGTATGTGTTCCTTCTGAATGGTATGAAAATAATCCTATGACAATAATTGAAGCCTTTGCCCATGGAAAGCCGGTGATTGGTGCTAATATTGGTGGCATACCAGAATTAGTATTAGATGATTTGACAGGGTTTCTCTTCCAACCTGGAGACTCAGTTGGTTTGAGTAAACTGCTATTGAAGTGTGATAGTTTGTCGGAGAATGATTATCAAAGGCTGTCCCTCAATGCTTTTGACTTTGCAAACAAAAACACTTCCAAAGAAGTGCATTATTCAAAATTGATGAAAATTTATAATGATATTTTGTGTGTTGAATGATTTTTCTGTTTTAGGGGACCTTTGATATGAAACTCGCTATTCTTGGTACAAGAGGGATTCCTGCGCAATATGGTGGATTTGAGACCTTTGCTGAGGAGATAGCTGTTCGGCTCGTTAAAAAAGGAATTGATGTAACAGTTTTTTGTGAAAATACGTATGAAAATAATAAGTTTGAAAAATTCCAAGGCGTTTCTCTTGAATATGTAAATTTACCTAAAATTTTCGGTCCTCTGAAAAGGGTTGCATTTGATGTTGTTTGTTTATGGAAAGCTCGTTCATCTTACGATGTAGTGTATATGCTTGGAATAGGTGCAAGTTTTTTTTGTTTTGTTCCTCGTTTATGGGGAAAAAAGGTATGGATTAATACTGATGGGATTGAGTGGGCGAGGTCAAAATGGTCATCAATTGAGAAAACTGCTGCAGTGATCATGGAAAAATTTTGCATGATAACCCCTAGTCTGGTGATTGCTGACGCATATGCAATAAGAGATTACCTGCAGGGGCGGTATAAACGGCTTCCGGCCTGCGAGGTAATACCGTATGGGGCATATATTATGTCAAACCCAAATCCAGATGTGTTGGAGAACTGGAAGCTTTCTCCTTATAATTATTATTTGGTAGTCTGTAGGCTTGAGCCTGAAAATCATATCATTGAAATTATTCGTGGATATATTAATTCAGATTCATATCTTCCTTTGATTATTGTTGGTAACCACAGGGCACAGGATTCTTATGTGAGGAGATTGCTGGCAATTTCTGATTCAAGGATTCGATTTATTGGTACATTGTACGATAAGGATAAATTGAGTTCGCTGCGTTTTTATGCTAAGGCCTATTTTCATGGTCATTCTGTTGGAGGCACCAATCCATCACTTCTGGAAGCATTGGGTTGTGGAAATGCTGTTATTGCCCATGATAATCCATTTAATCGTGAAGTAGCTGGCGTTGCAGCTGAATATTTTGGTTCTGAAGATGATATTCCTAAAATTGTTTCTAAATTAAATGATGAAATTATTTTGTGCAAAATGAGAAATGAAGCCGTGAACATTGTTAAAAACAGGTATACGTGGGAAAAAATTTGTAATGATTACATGGATTTATTAAATAATGAGCAATGTGTAGAATTGTGAGATTTGAAAATGAAAACTTTTGCAATATTCGATTTTGATAAAACAATAATCTCAAAAGATAGTTTTAGGATATTCTCCTTTCTTGCTGCCAAAAACCTTTTCGAGAAAACTTTTATCCTTTATTACACGCTTCTTTGCCACTTTTCTTTCATTACTAATAAAGAATATAAAAAATATCTTTTAGAAAAGCTATGGTCTGGGTTGTCTGTTAAGGACAAAAATAGGTTAAATCAAATGCTATTTGAAAAATTAACAGCGTTATTGAATATTAAAATAATCAGTTCCCTAAAGAAACACCTTGAAAATGGTGACAACGTTGTGGTTCTCTCTGCTTCACCTGAGTTTTATCTTGTTCCGTTTATATACAATATTGATGATAAAATACGTGTTTTTGGTTCTCGAGTCACGCAAAGAATTGACGGAGTTGATATACAAAATTTATATAAACAGAAAAAGGCAGATGTCGCAAAGGAAATTATTTCAGAATGTCCAACCATAAAGAATGTTATTGTCTACACTGATCATATAGATGACTATCCATTAATTAAATTAGCTTCAAAGGTTGTTTTGGTTAAACCAAAAAAAACTCTTGTAAAATATGTTTCTGACCTAAATATACCTTTTGAAAAATTTATATGAATAGAATGAATATGGATCTAAAGGGATGTGTCGTTTTAGTTACTGATATTGATCGCCGGAAATCAATACCCTTGATTCGGTCATTAGGGAAGGCCGGAGCTCAAGTTGTTGGGATTTCCTACGCTGCTTTTCCGATGGGTGGTTTTTCAAGGTACTGCCACGAACAGTTGCGTTGTCCTGATTACAGAGTTCAAAAACTTGCATTTGAGCAGTTCCTTGAGACGACTTGCCGTGAAATGCGTCCAGATGTTTTGATCCCATTGGAGGATGTTGTTCTAGAAATATGCGTTCAAAAACCAGAAATATGGGAGCCTTTTACTAAAGCACTACTACCCAATGCCTCCGTTCTTGATGTTGCTTACGATAAATGGCAAACCTTGTTGGCGGCACAAAAGGCACAGATTGCAATTCCATTTAGTGCATGCCCTAAAACTGATGATGAATTAATCGATTTAGCATCTAATTGGGTTGGCGGTGCAGTGATTAAGCCTAGAAAGAGTAGTGGTTCAAGAGGCTTGCGCTTTGTTAATGATCCCATTGATATTGTTTCTACTTATAAAGAAGTGTCCCAAGAATTTCCTTATCCAGTTATTCAATCTCGACTTGACTCAAGTGGAACTGGGCTTGGTGTATGTTTATTGCTTGATAAAAATCAAAATGTGCTTGCAATTTTTGGGCACGAAAGGCTGCGAGAGTACCCAATTGAGGGCGGGCCTAGCACTTTACGTAGGAGTTATAAGAATCATTTTCTTATTGAAAAGAGTGTAAAGCTTTTAAAAGAAATTCGATTTTCTGGCGTTGCAATGGTAGAATACAAGATTGATTTATCCACTGGGGAACCGGTTTTGATGGAAATCAATCCACGTTTTTGGGGTTCGCTTCATCTTGCAATCGCTGCTGGTGTCAATTTCCCTGTTCTTTATTGCTTGTCTGCCCTTGGTCGGCCCTTAACTCCTGTTTTGGAATTTCAGGAAGATATATACGCTCGTTGGTTAATCCCTGGTGACTTGCTTCATTTCATTTTTTCTCCAAATCGCTTTCATCTTAAACCAAGCTTTTTTAAGTTTTGGGGGAATGATTTGTTTTATGATGAATTGTCTTTGGATGATCCTTTACCTACGTTAGGGCTTATAATTGAATCTTTACAACGTCTCTTTGAAAAAAAACGTTAGAGCATCTAATTATGAATATTTTGACCTTTGATATTGAAGATTGGTTTCATATTCTCGATCATCCACAGGTTGAAAATCCAAGAACTTGGGATAATTTTGAAAGCCGAGTTGTCATTAATACCGAAAAAATTTTAAATTTATTGGATGCACGGTCTCAAAAAGCAACCTTTTTTTGTTTAGGCTGGATTGCTGAACGGTATCCTGAACTTATTAAGCGTATTTATTGTCGTGGTCACGAAATTGGTTCGCACTCGTATTACCATAAGTTGGCTTTCAATCAAAGTCCTATTGAGTTTGAAATTGATCTATTGCGTTCCATTGCCATTTTAGAGGATATCACTGGTCAAAAAGTTAAAGCCTACCGTGCACCTGGTTATTCTTTTACTCAAGATATTCCCTGGGTTTTTGATATTTTGATCAATGCCGGTATTGAGTATGATTGTTCCATATTCCCTGCGCGGCGAGCTCATGGTGGGTTTCGTGGGCTGCCATCTATCCCATTTATTTTGGAACGAGCGGGGGGGGCTATTAAGGCCTTTCCAATAAATACCTTTCGAGTCGGTAGGCGTGATGTTGTTTTTTCCGGTGGGGGATATTTTCGAATATTTAACTATCTAATAATTCGACATATGATGCTGCGTTCCCCCTATGTAATGACGTATTTTCATCCTCGTGATTTTGATACTGAACAGCCAATAGTACCTGGTTTAGATGTTGTTAGACTTATAAAATGTTATATAGGGATTAAAGGGGCTATGGCGAAGTTTGAAAGATTAATCGATGATTTCAAGTTTCACAGTCTCATGTGTTTGGATAATGAATCTAAAGAAATGCAATTTCCCTGCGTAAGGGTGGAAGGTTATAATTTTTAATTCTAATTTTTGTATTTTCAAAGGGGTGTTCAATTGAAGCGAATTTTAATTACCGGTGGATGCGGTTTTATTGGTTCAAACTTTATTAGGTTTATTCTTAAGAAGATGCCTAAGTGTCGTCTTGTTAACCTTGATAAGCTCACTTACGCCGGAAACCCTAAAAATCTTTATGATCTTCAAGGAGATTCACGTTACCGTTTTGTTAACGGAGATATCTGCAATATAGACTTGGTTAGGGAGATTTTCGCCGAGGAGCGAATAGAAACAGTTGTCCACTTTGCGGCTGAATCACACGTCGACCGTAGCATTCATGGTCCTGGCGAATTTATTCAGACTAATATTTTCGGAACATTTAATCTTCTTGAGACAGCCCGAAATGCTTGGCTAAAAAACGCTGGAAGCTCCTTGTTTTCAGAGGATTGCTGCTTTTTACATGTTTCAACAGATGAAGTTTATGGTTCACTTGGTGCTACCGGTCTTTTTTCAGAAACCACAGCTTACGATCCACGCTCTCCTTACTCCGCCAGCAAAGCATCCTCCGACCATTTGGTCAGCGCCTATTTCCACACCTACGGCCTGCCGGTTATCATCACCAACTGCTCCAACAACTACGGCCCCTATCAGTTCCCTGAAAAACTTATCCCGCTGATCATCAACAACGCCCTGCTGGGCAAGGACCTTCCGGTTTATGGGGATGGCAAAAATGTCCGGGATTGGCTGTATGTCGGGGATCATTGCGAAGCGATACTGACAGCTCTGCAAAAAGGGCAGGTGGGGCGAACCTATAATATCGGCGGCAACAGCGAAAAGCAGAATATCGAAGTGGTGCGTCTCGTTTGTGATCTCGTCGATGAGATGGTCGGCACACTTCCTTCCGGTAAGTCTCGTCAGGAGTTGATTCGCTTTGTTACCGACCGCCCAGGTCACGACCGCCGTTATGCCATCGATGCCAGTCGGATCCGAGACGAGCTCGGTTGGGAACCCTCCATGACCTTTGAAGACGGCATTCGGAAGACAGTGCAGTGGTACCTGGAGAATCGCTCTTGGTCCGAAGCTATCCTCGATGGGTCTTATCAGCAGTATTACGAACAGATGTATGCCGGGCGTTGATATGGATAACAATCCAAAAATTTTGGCCCTTGTCGGATCCAGGGGAATGCTGGCTCAAGCAATTCAAAAGTCCGCATCCGATGAGTATCAGATCCGGCTTTTAGCAAGACCGCAATTTGACGTCACGGATGCGGAAGGGGTGGCATCCATTCTTGGCGAAATACGGCCGAATGTCATTGTGAATTGTGCAGCCTATACCCAAGTGGATGGATGCGAGTCTGACGCGGAGACGGCTTTCCGGGTGAACGGTGAAGGGCCAGGAACTCTGGCTAAGTCGGCGCGTGAATTGGGCGCGACCTTGGTGCATATTTCCACTGACTATGTTTTCCCGGGTGATGCAAATACCGAAAGCCTGGAGACGGACCATACGGGTCCGCTTTCGGTTTACGGACGCAGCAAGTTGGCTGGGGAAGAGGGCATTGTAGCATCCGGATTGAAAGAATATTTCATCCTTCGCACCAGTTGGCTTTACGGCCCGGGCGGCAAAAACTTCGTCGAAACCATGGTGCGACTTGGCAAAGAGCGCGAAGAACTCCGAGTGGTTTCGGACCAGGTTGGCTCACCTACCTTTACGGGGGATCTGGCGCAGGCGATCTTCAACTTGCTTGCACTGGAAAAGTCCGGCCGGGAGGTGCCTTATGGGCTTTACCATTTTTCCAACGAGGGTGTCTGCAGTTGGCATGGGTTTGCCGAAGCCATTTTAGAGGAGGCTCGCGCCTGCGGCGAGCCGATTTTGGCAAAACGCGTTGTTCCCATAAGTACCGCCGAATATCCGTTACCCGCGACGCGGCCGGCTTATTCTGTGCTGTGCAAAGATAAATATCGCCAAGCTACTGGCGCCAAGGTTCCCCATTGGCGCGACAGCCTGGTTTACTATTTTCGAAAAGAGAGGGATTGATATGGCAGGGATCCGCAAGGGGATTGTGTTGGCTGGAGGGGCTGGAAGCCGACTTTATCCTTTAACTTTGATCGCAAGCAAACAACTGCAGCCAGTTTATGACAAACCCATGATTTACTATCCCCTGTCCACCCTGATGATGGCGGGGATTGACGATATCCTGATTATCTCGACCCCGCAGGATACGCCTCGTTTTGAAGCGCTGCTGGGTGATGGCAGCCGCTTTGGTATCCGCTTGAGTTATGCCGTGCAACCTGAGCCCAAGGGGATTGCTCAAGCCTTTCTGGTGGGGGAGGAGTTTATCAATGGCGACCCGGTATGCCTGATTCTCGGAGATAACATTTTCTACGGCAAAATGGGGCTGGATGGCATAACCCGTAATTTTACGGATGGTGCCATGGTTTTTGGTTATCCCGTCCATGACCCGGAAAGATATGGTGTCGTTGAGTTTGATAAGTCCGGCAAGGTCCTTTCCATCGAGGAGAAGCCGGCCAAACCAAAGTCCAACTATGCCGTGCCGGGGCTTTATCTGTACGACGCAGATATCGTTGAGGTGACCAAAAAACTCAAGCCATCGGCTCGGGGTGAATTGGAGATCACCGACGTTAATCTGGCCTATTTGCAGCGCGGTGCTCTGCGTGTTGAAAAACTCGGGCGGGGCATTGCCTGGTTGGATACCGGCACCCATGAGAGCCTGCTGGAGGCCAGCCATTTCATCGGTACGCTTGAGGCACGCCAAGGGCTCAAAATCGCTTGTCTTGAGGAGATAGCCTTGCGTAAAGGCTTTGTCGATGTACCTCGTTTTGAAGAGATTATCGACGAGACCCCGAAATCCAGTTATCGCGGCTATCTTGAAATGGTGCTGAAGGACGCCTTGTCATGAATATTATCGCTACCGAGATCCCGGAAGTTCTCATAGTGGAACCGAAAGTCTTTGGCGATGATAGGGGCTTTTTTTACGAGAGCTTCAATCAAAGGCAATGGGAAACAGCTACCGGTCTGAGCCCAAACTTTGTACAGGATAATCATTCTCGTTCTGTTCGGGGTGTGCTTCGAGGCCTGCACTACCAAATCGAGCAGGCACAAGGTAAATTGGTCCGCTGCGTTCTGGGGGAAGTGTTTGATGTGGCGGTAGATATCCGCAAATCGAGCGCGACTTTCGGCAAATGGGTTGGGGTGCATCTTTCTGCCGCTAACAAACGGCAACTTTGGGTTCCCGAAGGTTTTGCTCATGGTTTTCTGGTGCTTTCGGATATTGCGGAGTTCCTGTACAAAACAACGGATTATTATGCTCCTGAGCATGAACGCTGCATAAGCTGGAATGATCCGGATATCGGCATTGAATGGCCTTTCGATGAAACCCCGAAACTTTCCGGTAAAGATGCGCAAGGGGCAAAGTTCATGGATGCAGAGTTTTTTGCCTGAGATGTGAGACTCCGAGGCCGCTATTGCTTTATCGCATTGGCGGCCTTACCAAAAACCCAATTCGGCTTCGAGGCCTATTTCCGCACCGGAGAGCGGGTTGAAGGCCCCGGCATCTGGCTCACCGATCCCCTCGGCTACCTGGAATTCCTGCATCTCAACATGACGGCCCGACTGGTCCTCACCGACAGTGGCGGGCTGCAGGAAGCAACCACCGTCCTCGGCGTCCCCTGCATCACCCTGCGCCATAACACCGAACGCCCCATCACCTGCGAAGAAGGCACCAACATCCTGGTCGGCAACCACAAGGACAAGATCCTGGCGGCGGCCCAAACCATCCTGAACCGGCAGGGCCGGGCCGGACGGATCCCGGAAAAGTGGGATGGGCATGCGGCGGAGCGGATTGTGGAGATTCTGGTGGCGCGCGAGGGGTAGGGGGAAAATCAAGACCGCGGGTCGCGTCCCGCAGGACGCCGCACTTTTTGTCCAAGCGGCCACAAAAAAGTGCGCAAAAAAGGCCTTTCTCCTGCGGAGGGCATGGCATTCGCGAGGGGCGGCTGGTCTTAGGGCCGGTCCAGCAGCTGACCGGATGGCGTCTTCGATCGACCGAGAGGCAACGGCCCCAGCTGAACAAGTTCAGATGGGCAGGATTGTTCCCTTGGCGCTTCGTTGGAAATGCTGGCGGTGACAACGAAATTTTCCCTAGCGCAGGCCCTAGCCTGCGGTTACAGGCCTTCCACCTACCCAGCAGCGCCGGTGTTTGCAACAACCAGGCAGTGTCACTGGCGCATCGCCACCGTCGGCAAGAGCGATCCTCGCAGACGCGCCCCCTGTCCAATGCGCTAACGGTCCGAAATCACACCGATTCCACGCGAATGCCATAGGGCGCCAGCCGGTCTTACGTCCTTTCTTTGGCTACTTTCTATTGGACGAGCAAAGAAAGTAGGCCGGCTGCCGGCCGGGACCGGCGAACTTGGTTTTCGACCCCAGAGGGGACGTGGGTGACTTGTTGACTGATCGTGGGTTGACTTTGCGTACGAAATGGCGTACGGTTTTATTCCGAGCCCTTCAAAAGGAGGCACCCCATGAAATCTCTCACTATCAGTAAAGCCCGTGAAAACCTTTACCGTCTCGTCGATGAGGCTGCGGAAACCCACGAACCTGTCATTCTCACTGGCAAGCGCCACAATGCCGTCTTGCTTTCGGAAGAAGATTGGAAAGCGGTTCAGGAAACCCTTTATCTTATTTCCATCCCCGGTATGAGGGAATCGATCCGTGAGGGGCTGACCACTCCGCCGGATGCTTGCGAAGAGGAACTCGACTGGTGAGTTGGCGCCTGGTCTTTACCAAGCAGGCTCAGAAGGATGCTCGCAAACTCGCCGCATCCGGTTTAAAGCCCAAGGCTGAAGCTATTCTTGACACCCTCCGGGACAATCCGTTTAAGAACCCCCCTCCCTTTGAAAAGCTTGTCGGAGACCTCTCCGGCGCCTATTCCAGACGCATCAATATCCAACATCGCTTGGTCTACCAAGTCTACCCTGAAGAGCGTGTGGTCAAGATTATCCGTCTCTGGACGCATTACGAGTAGAGCAGGGGCGGACTGGTTGGGTCAGAGTAGGGCAGGGGCAATAGGGTCTTCATATTCGGAGATTCTTTTGCGGTGACATCGGAGATCGCATCCAAAGCCCCGGCATCCGGCTCAAGGATTCCCTCGGCTATATGGAAATCCTCCATCTCAACATGATGGTTACCAAGGTCAAAGACAAGACCGCGGGTCGCGTCCCGCCGGACGTCGCACTTTTTGTCCAAGCGGCCACAAAAAAGTGCGCCAATTTTCAGCAGTTCATGGTCGGTCGAATGACTCAAGCCAGAATCAAAGGTATGAATGACGTTCCATCCGGGATTTTGTAAAATCTTAACGGCCGAGCGGGGTAGCCCCCGCTCAAGAAGCAGCCGGGTCACGCGGTACCCAAAGCGATGATTTCATCATCCAAATTCCATGCGGTTCTCGACTTCCCCTGATGTTGCGCCGACCATGTCGCAACGGGGCGTGCCAGTTTTGAGAATTGATCCTGGATTTTCCAATCGGATTATTTGGCTACTTGCGTGCGTCGCGAATGCGCAGTTTGTATTGGGCGATATGATCGTCCCCCGTCATGAGGGTCAGCCCCTCTGCTTGGGCCTGGGCAATGAGCATGCGGTCGAAGGGGTCGCGATGCAGTGGGGGGAGGGTGCCTGCCAATTGGCCGTGGTAGAGGGTGATGGGGAGTTTGTCAAACCCTTCATCTTCGACGATAGAGTCCATGTCATCGGGGGCTATCAGCTTGTTCAAGGCGATCTTGATTGAGATTTCCCAGGTCGTCGCCGCGCTGACAAAAATCAGATTGCGACGGTCGGTTATCAATTCTTTGCAGCGAGGGCCGAGCTGTGGGGCATCGGCGAGCCACCACAGCAGGACGTGGGTGTCGAGGAGGATGCGCTGCATTAGTCTCTCCCCTCGAAATCGCGAATCAACTCCTCAGGGGTTTGGTCGAAATCGTCGGTGATGTGAATTTTTCCCTTGTAGCGACCGGGCTTTCGCGGGGAGCGGTCTTCCTTGTGAGGGAGGATGTCCAGATATGGCTTCCCGGCCTTGGCGATGACCACCTTCTCACCCTTCCAAACCTTTTCCCCCAATGCCGAGAGTTGGCTTTTGGCTTCGTGCATATTGACCTGCATCGGAATCTCCTTCTTTTTGATTGTTAGCTAAGTTTAGCCCGGTGCAATGGGTGGGTCAAGGAAAAATCTTGGCCCCCAAGTCCTCTTAAACATAAACGATTCGAGTTCGGGGGACACCATGCTTAATTATTGCCTTTCATTAATCAAAAGAGAATTCTAATCATTGACCCATGGCTCGCATCGCACGCGTCGGGAGGAATAGAGGGGACGCCCATGAAATTATGCGATTCATGACGGGCTGAGGAATCCCCTCCGCTACCTGGAATTCCTGCATCTCAACATGACGGCCCGACTTGTGCTCACCGACAGCGGCGGCCTGCATGAAGAAACCACCGTTCTCGGCGTCCCCTGCATCACCCTGGGCCATAACACCGAACGCCCCATCACCTGCGAAGAAGGCACCCACATCCTGGTCGGCAATCACAAGGACAAAATCCTGGCGGCGGCCCAAACCATCCTGAACCGGCCGGGTCGGGCCGGGCGGATCCCGGAAAAGTGGGATGGGCATGCGGCGGAGCGGATTGTGGAAGTTTTGGTGGCGCGCGAGGGGTAGGGGGAAAGTCAAGACCGGTGGGTTGATGATGGGCAGGGTTGGTCCGGCGGGGCTTCGTTAAGGAGGGTGGCGGCGATAACGGGATTTGTTTCTCAAAGCAGGCCATTGCCTGCTTCGGTTTTTTGGCCTTCCGTCCAATCAGCAGCGCCGGTGT
>Ga0334882_1000607_pt1 | contig 53592 bp, 41 predicted proteins | sample GraSluR1_MG_5_FD_207226 | JGI IMG/M metagenome (GOLD analysis project Ga0334882, IMG submission 207226) | Sludge microbial communities from methane-producing bioreactor in Wageningen University, Netherlands - Granular Sludge_15_04-R1 | ecosystem: Engineered > Bioreactor > Anaerobic >... | reverse complement strand
ACGCGCTGGGTCTGCACTTCCTCTTCCGGGGCGGCGGCCCGCTGCACGCGCTGGGTCTGCACTTCCTCTTCCGGGGCGGCGGCCCGCTGCACGCGCTGGGTCTGCACTTCCTCTTCCGGGGCGGCGGATCGTTGCACGCGCTGGGTCTGCACTTCCTCTTCCGGGGCGGCGGATCGTTGCACGCGCTGGGTCTGCACTTCCTCTTCCGGGGCGGCGGCCCGCTGCACGCGCTGGGTCTGCACTTCCTCTTCCGGGGCGGCGGCCCGCTGCACGCGCTGGGTCTGCACTTCCTCTTCCGGGGCGGCGGCCCGCTGGATAGGTGACTCTGTAGTTGAGGCCTTTGGGGTGGGGAGGGGGGCACCAATTTTGGCGCGACGTAAATCTTGAAGTGATATTGCGGGTGGTTTGGATGTAAATTCTTCCACCTGAGTGTAGACACGCTTGCGCTGTGGCCCTTCTGGTGCAACCATAGACATGGGGGTGGGAGTTGGTGCGCGTTGTGCCTCTGGTGCGCGTTGTGCTGTTGATGCACGCTGCACCGCTGGCTTGGTAGCTGGGCCAGAAGCTGGTTTACTTGTTGTTGTGTGAACTTCCATGCGAGAGGCTATCTCATCAAATGAGGGCATCTTCTTGAACCAATCGTCATTGCTTTCTTTGGACTCTCCTTCAGGAGCTGCCGTTTCTGCACCGTTAGCCAACACCAGCGGGGTGGCATTTTCTGGCGCGCGACGTTGGAGTTCAAAGCGTTCGGAGTTGGTATCAAAGCGGCGTAATACACCTTCGGCATAGCGGTCAATGGATACGGCCGGCGATTGGTCAGCACTGGGGCGGCGACTAATACGGCCACTCGCTAGTCGCTGAACGCGCGTTAGCGTGTGGTCTGCGCTGGAGGTCGAGGGTGTAGTGGGTGGGGATTCTGCTGGCGCCGACTCGGCCTCCAAAGCCCGTTGTGTCCACGGCGAGACCATGCGGGAAGCACTCCCGCGATATCGAGAAACGATACGCGCGCTCAGATCGGGCGTTGCTACGGGCTCATGTGAGGGCATTTCTGTTGGCGTAAGCTCATCCATAATTGTCACCTGTTACAATTCCACGCGCTCCATCTTGAGCCCTTGATGAGCGATCTCGATGGTTTCTATTGCGATTTCAGCTCCGCCTGAGTTCAGGCTCGGCCCGCTCCATTTGACGGGGAAGGCTTTGTCTATATTCCACCGAATGGTAACGCGCTTACTTTCTGGCACTTTGTACCGCACGATGAGAATAATAGCCATTTCTGTTTCTGTCGTTGTTCCTTGAAGTAAACCTTCTTGAAACCATTTCCAGAGAGCATCGGAGTAGGTAATGCCACGCTTGAGCACGATATTACCAGGAAATAGTCCGCGTCCTGGTAGCATATGAACGTGGTCGTTAACTCCACCTTCTTTGACCTGATATACTTCGCGCTCGACATTGAGGCCACTACATTCAGTGAATGCCCCCTCAATAACATTCTTTAACTCTACATAGTAGCGGAAATTTGCAGCAGGGTTCTCACCCCAGGTTCGTTCTGCCATTGCCTTCCTCCTAATTAACTCAGCGCTTACAGGTAACCAACTCCTGACCGTTCTTTTTGGATACGAATTTCGGTTATTAGCAATTCCCATACTCGATTGGCAAGTACTTCTAAATCCTCAGGCGACAAATTGCCTTCTGGCGTTACACATACCATGTCGTCTTCTTGTGTCGCTTCATAATGAGACGTCATTGCCTTGCCCCTCCAAGTTCTGGTTGAGCCTGCGGTTAATTCTTGCGATTTCTTCTACCCACTGTTGCCGTTCTGTATGGTCAAGATTCAAAATATCTGCTCTCGGCCAGTGGAAGTGATAAGCTAAGTAGGCTACCTCCTCGTGCAGGCGATCAAGGGGGTAGCCTATAATTCCCCCCCCAAATCAGCCATATCTACTTCAAAGTTTGCACGACATTCCGGGCAGGTGATGGGGATAATACTGACGCCTTCTTCATTGATGCGGCGATACAGTTCTTGGAGATAGGCCAAATCAGCTGCGAAGAGTTTCTCAATGATGCCCGGATGGATTGAGGCAAGTGTTCCCAACCGTGTGATAACTCTTGAAAGTAATAAAATTACCAGATAGGCCTGATTGCTACGCACGCGCGGATCGCGTAAGGGGGTGATTTCATCCATTGCGGTTGCTAGGCGCATGGCTCCTTGCCGATGCACGACACCGTTTTCATCTATAAAACCGCGCGGCAATGTGAACTCGAACTCTGTTTGCATACTCACAACAAGGCTCCTGTGACCAAGTATAATAAATCGGTCGTTTAAGTGCTAGGTGCAGCTTTCGTTAGCGAGCTAAGCCCGCTAACGAAAGCTGCTGTGGGGCAATTGTTGGGTATCGCGGCCTTAGGCTTGGACGCGCGTCATACCCTCGTGGACCAACGTCAAGTTTTCAATGCCGATGTCGTTGCTGTCGGTCTTCATTTGAGGGCCGTCAACCTTTGATGGCCACGCGCGCTCCAACTTCCAGCTGGCTACGGCTTGCCCTTCGCGGTTGTGCATGAAGAGAGTGCAATCAGTGCGTGCGGTTTCGATGTCGCCCTGCACTACCTCATCACGCCACGCCCAGAACGCCATGTTGGTGGTGATACCACGCTTTAGGGTTACCGGCGTCCACTTGATGCGGCCAGGAATCATTTGAATGAATTCCTTACCGTCAGCGTTGACCATCTTGTGCTCGATGACCTCGCTCTCGGAGCCGAGCCCCTCGATCTCGGTGAACCAACCACTTAGTTCATCGCGACCTTCAACCTGAATAGAAAACTGAAAGCCAAGTAGCGGATCTGAGTCTCGAATTGCCATCTTTCTTATCTCCTTTGCTGAAATTTATGAAAACTAAACACCTAAAAACCACAACCTACTGAAGCTAACAACTTCTTGAAACCACAATTTTATTGGCCGGCCCACTGGCTGATCCGGAAGATGACAAATTCTGCCGGCTTCACAGGTGCCATACCGATTTCAACGATTAGCCGTCCCAAATCGCGTGACTCGGGCGGGTTGAGCTCAGCATCACACCTTACATAGAATGCCTGTGCTGGGGCGAGGCCGAAGAGTGCTCCTTCACGCCAAGTGAGGGTGAGGAAGGATTCGATGGAGTTGCGCACGCGCGTCCATAGCCGAGGCTCGTTGGGTTCGAAGACTACCCACTGGGTACCGCGTTCGATAGATTTCTTGACGTAGTTGAAGAGACGGCGAACGTTGATGTAGCGCCAGGCGGGATCGCTGGAGAGGGTGCGCGCACCCCAGATGCGAATGCCACGGCCGGGGAACGCTCGTACACAGTTAACCCCGACAGGATTAAGTACATCCTGCTCGCCTTTGGTAATGTTTAAAACTAGCCCGGTTGCGCCACGGATAACTTCATTGGCGGGTGCTTTGTGAACCCCGCGTGTGTTATCGTTACGCGCCCAGACGCCAGCAATATGTCCTGATGGGGGCATTGCCATGGGGCGATCTGTCAAGGGATTATTGATCTCAATCCAGGGATAATACAATGCTGCATAGCTGGAATCGTAACCAGCGAGGTCCATCCGCCATTTCTTGACTTCCTGCGGGCGTAAACCTGGAGGAGCATCAAGAATAGCGACGCGGTCGCCCATCAGCTCACAATGGGCAATCATCATGGATTGTACAGCCTTGATGGTGTCCAAATCCACGCTTTTCTGTCCGGGCATCGGGGTCATCAGGTCGGGCACGACGAGCATGGTCGCGTCGTCTAATTCCGCCAACCCTTCAATACCGGTACGCTCGGTCACATCCCCTTGGAAATCAGAAGGCGTGGGGGGGGCCAAGACTTTGTTCTCAATCCGCAGGGATTGTTCTTGCGCCCGAGGCCAGAGGCGTTGCAAGGGCAAATCGGCCTGAGGGATGATGATCTCGATGAGCTCTGGTACCTTGTTGTCCTTGTAGGCCACGGCTACATGCTTCTTGCCTGCCTCGTCTACAACTTCGGTCAGGGTGGCTTCACGCGATTCTTTGACCTGCCAACCACCCGAAGCTTTTTCAGATTCGACTGTGACTACAAACGGTGGCAAGTCGCCCGAGGCAGCGGCTTCTTCTTCCGGGCTTCCGTCATCTTTCTTGCCGGCGGATTTCTTGGGCGCGGGGGGCTGTTGTAGCTCAGGTAAATCAATGCGAACCCGGAGGTTCATCCCGTCAAAACCGGCCTGTTTGGCGCGAACTTCGAGTTGTGGCTTGCCTTCGGCATTGAGAAGTGGCGCTTGAGCTCGCGGAATGGTTTTGACGCTGATAACATAGCAGCGGGTGCCTCCATTGAGGAAGTAACCGTAGACGGCGTGTGGCAAATATGCACCTTCAACAAACTCGCCGAATATGCTAACGAACTGGCTCCAATTTGTTACCAGTTGCGCTTTGCCACGGACATCGCGTCGAATAACTTCCCCATCGCCTTGGGTTAATACCTCAGCTTTCTCGGTGAAGCCAACAAAGACGGGCATCGCTGTGCCGGCACCTTCAATGGGCTTGGCTCCGCGATCTACCTCTTCTACATAGACACCCGGTGATAGATACTCTGGCATTATTTTCCTCCTGCTCTCGACTAACCTAGTTATGGTGTAAAGTATTCCTGTTGACGTTTGACTAAGTTTTTTGACGTTTGCTGATTGTGCTTGTCCTCCTCTGCTTATGCTTGCGCTAAGTCTAGCACAAGAGCCCTATATTCACAAGAAAATCAAGGAATTCGATAAGACTCTGCTGGTACTACCAGGGTATGGTGTTGGGGATCTTCATCTCCCCGAATAATCTCGAGCGTATATTCTCCCTCAGGAATCCCAGGGATAGTGAATGCGCCGTTTGATTCAATCTTTACGTCTAGTTCACGCTCCACAACCCGCATTTTCACGGCGCTACCCAAGCGGACATGCTGCAATCGCCCTCTGACCGTCCACAATACACGGCCCGGTGCTTCAATATCCCCATCGGCACTGATATTTTGGAAGACCAAGGCCCGATCACGCACCACGGGTGTAGTAATCGGCAGGTAAGGATCAAGCGCCATCGTGATGACACACGGGATGGAAGGGCGAATATCATTTTCCAGCGAGCTCCAAAAGTCGGCTGGATTTGATAATACTTCCGGTTGGGCAGCATTAATCTGAATAGATGCCGGTTGTTCACGTAAGCTTTCTAGCAACAGTTCTTCCGGTATGGTGGGATTGCGAAATAAGGCCATGAGTGTGCGTGCTAATAAACTGTGCTCGTCATCTGGGTCGGTAGCCCATGCAGTGAGAAGGTAATACACATCTACACGTACGGGTTGCCGCCGTTGGGTAGCGACTCCTGCTACTCGTTGTGTTACCATCCAAGAGGGAGAGTGTTGCCGTAATTTTACATTCTCACGCACGTCATATAAATAAAGATTCAAAGTCGGGCGATTAAGCCGTGATGACCAATCGCGGTTCGGCTGTTTGAACTGAATATCTACCTCATTGTTGCGGATGGGTAGATCGCGTATTAATAACTTACGTAGAGTTTCGTCAAGATCGTTGAACATGCTATTATACTAATGAAGGATTACTCGTGTTGCGAGTGATTTGTGCTTGTTCGTAGACAAGCGGGGCTTTGTCAATGGCCTTGAGTTCCGCTGGACGGTTTTTGAAGATAAATGAGGACTTTGATTTGAATTGTTGGGAGAACCAGGTCTTGCAGAACAAGTGGCCTGAAGCTGGTGCAATGCGCTTTTGTTCGGCTGTCACTGCCTTTCCGGTTGGCTTTTGTGCTTTGAGTTCTGGCGTCAGTTCCCCAGTCCCAGTCCCAGTCTGATTAGTTTCTTGTTCATAATGATTGTTCGCTGCACTGACTGCTAGTTGGGCTTGGAGCAAATCTGTGGGGGGGCGATTTCCTACTGTTGACTGGAAAGCGGAGACATCGAAAGTGGTTAGCAATCTGGGATCATGTGTGGCGCGTTGAAGCGCTACCGCTTGCGTTGTTGCCAGCCGACTTACAGATTCCCGTTGCACAGGAACCGCTTGATGAGCTTTTTGTATTATTTTATGCTGGCAATTTGCACGTGCTTGCACGATCATTTACACTCTCCATCGCGTCGTAACTTGTTTCTTAGTGCCGACTGTGGAATGAATTTTGTGACCGACTGGAATTTGGGTCGTTGAAGTATGGCTTGTGGTGCTGTGACCCTTGATGGGAGTCTCCCGGCGTTTTTTGTGAATGAATATCTTCAGCGGGTTATTCTGATGGGGGCAGGTGTGGAGGTAGATTGGGGAATACCCGATGATTTTAAAGAGCATTGAACGCCACTCGCCCGGTAATGTTGGCATATAAGCCATTTTAAGGTATTATACATCAAAGATTAAAACTATGCAAATGCGGCTTATCGTTAGGGCTGGTTATACCAGTAATAAGTTATGTTGCGCATAATGTTAGTATATGGTAAAGAGGTTGTTGTAGTGATTTTTTTATCAGCCCTGATTTATACTGATATTTTACAATAGATTGTGGTTTTGTGCTAGCTGCCACTTGCTTAAAAAAGACGAGCATATTTTGCTATGTTGTAGAAAATGTGTTATAATTACGAGTAATTTAGACAGGGTGCGCATGCAAATTTAAGCTCTTATCATAAGATTCGCCTCGTGATATTTACAACCATTTCATTAAAATTATTCTACTGTAGAGTGATTGTGATTTTGTTGTTAATTTAGCATTTCTTACATCAAAATATATTTTCCCTCCCAATAGTTTTTATGACAAGGAGGCGTCATGTCTGGATCACAAGCACAAGCCAAAGAGACGCGCAACGAAAAGCAGCATAAGCCAGTACCTCCTATCGTTACCCCTGAAACCTCAACTGATCTCCCCGATTTGCCTTTTGACGCCGCTTTGTTATTCGATGGTGGAACTTTGGAATCGCAGGTTTCGCTGCTGCAACTTTTACCCCAGACCAATCAACAGGCTGCTATGCGCCATATTCAGCGCGTCCAGGGCGGTCAGCATGTGCAACGTTTGGTTTCTGCGATTCAGACTAATGGCGATGCTAAAGCAAGTGCTGCGCCAGTGCAACGCGCGCCGCAAGTCCCTGTTATTAACCTGGCTCCCCTGCCTGCGAAGCAAGCCGCCCCTATGGCTGCACCTGCACCTGCACACCAGACCCCTCCCCGTCAAACTGCGGTGATTCAACCCAAGCTCACTGTGAGCGAGCCAGATGATCCCTTTGAGGTTGAAGCTGAGCGCACTGCCGACATGGTCATGAAGATGCCGGCTCCGGCGACCCCTCCTCCGCCGCCTGATGACAAAAACAAGAATAAGGGTGTGGCTCAGCGAGTCGCGCAAGAGGGTGGCGGCAATGGGGTAGCCCCCAAAGTCGAGGAACGGGTCCATAGTCTCAAGGGGCGGGGTAAGCCGCTACCGGAAGAGGAACGTAAGTTCTTCGAGGGACGCATGGGGGCAGATTTTAGCAAGGTGCGGGTGCATACAGATGGCACGGCCGTACAAACTTCACGTGATTTGGGCGCACGGGCTTTCGCGGTAGGCACGGACATTGCTTTCGGCGCTGGGGAATACCAGCCTGGTACTACTGCTGGCCGGCACTTGATGGCGCATGAGCTGACCCATGTCATCCAGCAGGGTGGGGCGGGCGAGTTGGAGCGCTCGCCACAAACGTCAGTGCAGCGTGCCGCAGATGCGGGCGCGGGGGGACAAGCCGAGGCTTCTTTCGAGGAGTTTGTTACCAGTAGCGCCAGCGATATGGCGCAGGATTATGACGGGCTGGGCGAGCAGATTGCAGGCGATTTGAGCACGGATGCGGCTGCCATCGCCGCTGAAGTGGAACCTTTGCCCGCTGAGATGGAAGGCTTACCTGAGCCGCCGGCAAAAGAAGCCGGCGAGGTCACGGATGCACCGGGCGCGCCTATTACTCAGGATGTCGCTACGCCTGAACCGCCGCCGCAGCAAGTGAAGCCGCATCAGAATGCTGGGGCGGCCCCCAATAACGCCGCAGAAGCTAGCAAACTGGATGGTGGCGGCGGCGGGATATTTGGATTCTTATCTGCATTATTCGATAAATTCAAAAATGCCTTATCGGGGATTCGCACGAAAGACCCTGGCGTAAAGACGCAGGCGGGTGACAAGCCGCAATTTGAAGCTACCGGCGAGGCTGATCCGCAACGCGCTGACCGACAGACGGCAGAAGGTGAGATGCAGGTCGGGGAGCGGCAGGCGCAGACCACGCAAGAGATTGCTGAAGCGCCGGGTGAGACGTTGGTCCAGCCATTGGAGCTTCGTGAAGAAGTGCCGGTGCAGTTGCCGGAAGAGGCTCTATCGGCTGTGGCGACAACTGCGACCGAGGAAATGCAAAGTTACGCGGCGATGGAAGTGCCTTCCGAGGTGCGGACCGGCGCTGACGAAGTCTTGAAACCCATGTTGGAGGCCAGTCTGGCCGGGCCGCAGCAAGCGGTGGCACAAGCTGCTGCCGAGCGGGATGCGGCTAAGACCGAGGCTTTCGCTGAGGCCGAGCAAGCCGTGGCCGAGCAACAAGCGGAGGCTGAGGCCGAACAGCAAGCCCAAATCGAACACTACCGTGAAGAAATCGCTGCCGAGAAGCAGAAGAATATAGAAGAGGCTCAGACGCTTCAGGCGGAGTTTGAAGCCGAGGTGCAGTCGGAGCAGCAGGCTATTACCACTGAGGTAGAGCAGCAGATTGCTGAAGATCAGCAGAAAGTAGATGAGACTATCGCCGAAGGCGAGGCTCAAGCGGAGACGGAAAAGGCTAATGCCGAAGCCGAAGCCCAGGCCAAAAAGGCGGAAGCCGAGAAAGAGAGCAAGAGCGAGAGCTGGTGGGATCGTGCCACCTCTGTGGTGAAGAGCGCCATTAAAGCGGTCTCCGAAGCGGTGGATCAGGTCTTTACCGCGTTGCGCGAGACGGTCAAGGGGATTATCGAAACGGCCAAGAACGCGGCCCTTGCCGTTATCGAAGCCGGGCGTAAATGGGTGGTGGATAAGCTCGACACCTTCCGCGATTGGGTCAAGGATAAGATTGATACCTATCTGAGCGAACGCTTCCCGGCGTTGGCGGAGGCGCTCAACCAGTTTGTAGATATAGTGGTGGATGTGGCTGTCGAGGCCGTGAATCAGATCGCCGACGATCTCAAGGCGGCTGTGACCGCGTTGGCAGATACGCTGAGCAGCGCGCTGGACAAGCTGCTCGATGTATTCCAGGGTTTGATTCAGGCGCAGCTGGCAGTCATCACCGCGCTGGTGACGGGCGACTTTGCGGAAGCGGCGCGCATCATCTTCGAGACCGCGCTCAGGACTTTGGGGTTGCCGGCGGATCAGATCATGGGTATCCTCAATAAGGCCGGCGAAACAATCAAGCAGATTTTCTCCGATCCTATTGGCTTTTTGAGCAATTTGGCCTCTGCTGTGAAATTGGGGTTGGATAATTTCATTGGTAACATTGTGACCCACCTGCAAAATGGGTTCATTGCCTGGCTTACCGGGTCATTGGGTGAAGTTGGTATCACTTTACCTGAAAAGTTCGATCTGCAGGGGATTTTCCAACTGGCATTACAAGTCCTCGGTGTTTCGATGGATCAGATCAAGGGTAAAGTGACGGCCTTGCTGGGCTTTGACATCTTCGCCATCATTGATCAGGTCAAGCAAGTCGGGGAAATCTACAAAGAGGGTGGACTGAAGGCGTTGGCCCAGTACGGCCTGGGGCAGTTGATTGGGGAAGATCAGGCGCAGCTGATCTTCGACTTGATCGAGGGTGTACAGGCCATCATCGCCGGCGATTGGGGTAAGGTCTGGGAGCTGGTTAAGCTGCACTTGACCACGCTCAAAGATATGGTTATCGGCAAGATCAAGGACTTCTTGGTCGAGAAAGTCATCAAGGCTGGGATCACCTGGATTGTCAGTATGTTGAACCCAGCAGGGGCGATTGTACGCGCGATCAAGGGCATCTATGACATTATCATGTTCTTCGTCGAGCGTGGGCAGCAGATCATGGCGCTGGTGAGCGCGGTGACGGATTCCATCGCTGCGATTGCGACCGGCAACCTGGGCGCAGCGGCAGACAAGGTCGAACAATCCCTGGCCAAGGGCATCCCGGTAGCTATTGGGTTCCTCTCGTCGCTGCTGGGGCTGGGCGGCATCACGGAGAAAGTGAAATCGGTCATTGAGTCGGTGCGGACCACGGTGGACAATGCCATCAATGCGGTGTTCAATTCCAAGCCGATTCAGGCGGTTGCCAAGTTCATCCGGGGGATTGTGGACAAGATCAAGGGCGGGATCAACAAGATCAAGAATTTCCTGTTCCCGCAGAAGCAGTTTGCTATCGCGTCCGAATCGCACACCTTGTCGCTCAAGGGCGAAGAAGGGAAGCCGGTGCTGTTCATGGCCAGCACCCCGCGTCCGCTAATCGAGCGGCTGAATGAGGCGAAAGCTGATCCGGCTCTGGACGCGACAGCCAAGGGCGAGATCCCGCTGGCCGAGACCTTGCTGGGTGAGATCGAGACGTTGGGTGAGCAGGCGAACAAGGAGACTGATCCTGTTAAGCAGGAAGGCTTCAAGTCGCAGATTGATGTCAAGTACGGGGCCTTGGTGCCTAAATTGGTGAAGATTCTTGGTGTGCCGGAACTCACCGGGCAGGCCAAGATCAAGTATGACCAGGTGATGGCTGATACGCACATCCCGGCGGCATTGCGGGAGCGCTTCGATACGCAGGTGAAGGGGAAGTTGATCAGCGAGGGTGTCGGTGGCGATCGCATGCCGTTGTTGATCGGCGTAGTCACTGGCGGCGATTACCTGGCGAAAGGCCCGGATATCCCCGTTAAGGAATTGGAAGATAAGGGGGGCATGACCCGTGTTATCCCCTTGCGCACCATTTGGAAGGACAATCTGGCAACGTCTTACAAGAGCAAGTACCGCTCTTTTGAAGCCTGGTTGGGTGCGCTGGTAAAAGACAGCAGTGCGTTCAACCCCAGCACGCATTTGAACAAGGGGAGCACCATTCCCGGTGAATACGCGACGGCCTGGTGGGCACCCCGTGACTCCCAGAAGGGTAATACCATGGCGGAGCTAATCACGGAACTGGCCTTGAATCCGGCCAGCTACGATGGTGGTTGTATCCGCGCCACGGTTGGGGCGGCTGCGGCGAAGATGGCGGGCTTCAAGAAGCCCACCGCGCTGGATGGCATCTTCTTTACCGAATTTGTCACCGCGCCGAGCAGCCCGTGGGGCGTCACTGGCGGCGGCTCGCTGGAAGCCGTCGCGCCCAAGATTGCCCTGAGCCAGACCACGCAGTTGGAGTTCATGGATGGAGATATGTCGAAGGCGGATTTGGATGATGAATTAACGGTGGCAAGTAAAAACTTTGGGATGGAACTTTTTTCGCGCCAAAAATTTCAGGATTTAGTGGTGGTTACACAGGGTAAGGCCTTAACTATTCTAAATGATGGGATGGATAAAAAAGTGCTATTTAGAGTGGGAGCTGGGCCTAGCACCCAATACACTTTTGATGCAGCGAAGGCGGCTCATCCTTCAGGTTCAACCTATATTGAAAATTTTGGTGGTAAATACCAAATCAAAGATGAGTATTATAAGCAAAAAGGGTTTATTCGCGGTACATTTTACGGTAAAGATTATAGGAGTCCGGTGAAAGCTTGGAAGAATGATAGACTTGCAACTCCGTTTGGACAAAAGACTTCCAGTGGTTATGCAGGTATACGGCATCCCTCTGATCCTAATAAGTATAATTACAATGGCACTTACTACGAGAACTCTGGCAATACAATAGCTACCATTGAACATACATATAAGGTATCTGATCATTGGAATGATACGGGGTATAACCAAACACAATCTGTACGTAAAGACTTTTTTAATGGCATTCCCAAATTAGATATTATGCCAAAAAGTCTGAACTCTTCTGAAGGGGCTTCTGATAGTAATAGCTACCAGCGCGAAGTTGGTCTTGATTTCCGCCATTAGGAGGCAAAATGAGTGCGTTTTATATTTGGAATCCTAGTGCAACTTCGGTAAAATCAAATTGCATTATAGAGATGGTAGTGACTAACGGTGATGTGTCAGGTATAGCTCAAGATCGTAAGTTTATGCAAGGCTTGCTAGAAGAAATTGGAATTTGCGAGACTCCAATGAAATGGTCCGTAACTCCATGCCGAAGCAAATACTATAGTGAATACTTGGATGAGGAGGACTGGCGGGACATTTGGCAAATTGTTTGGAAATTGCAAATAACAATTGATCAGCCGGTTTGTACTGAAATCAAGGCTAATTCACTTATCCCTTGGACGCCTACTGATATTACTGGTGATAAATGGATCAAAATCGTTGACGAGGATAAAACAACCTGTTTCGTTGTTAGTGATTTTAATAATGATGTGGGTTTACGGAAAGCAAAGGCAGCTATTTTAAGTAATTCCCAAGTAGAAATCATGCGGGAGAAATATAGGGTTGATATTCCCACTTTTAGCTACACGAAGGTGTTGGGGAAATATAAGCAACTCCAGGTGAGTTTAGGTAAGTTCGAGAAAAATTTTTATGTTCTTGGCGCTGATTACGCAGAGATTGTCTTGAGTTTGTGCCAGGATTCAGGAGGCACGATTAATTTTGACGAGAGACGCGCATAAAGCATTTGTTGGTAAATGATTTTTTACAAATAAACTAACAGAGGTTTCCCTTTGACCACCTTTGAAACCATCCCCCTCACCGGCGACCTGACCCAATTGGTCGCTGACCAACTCGCCACCGGTATGTACCGAGGCCGCGAGGATAGCGCGCCGGGCGATTGGCTGGCGCGCGCGTGGCACGCGCTGCCCGCCGCCGAGCGCCCCCGATTGACCGCCGCCATCCACGCGGCGCTGACCCATGTCAACCCGCAGGTGCGCGCTGAGGCCGTGCGCCTGCTCGATGGCAACCCGCGCATGGCCGATCCCCAACGCTTGCTCGATCTGGTCGAGCGGCGCTGGGACTTGTTCAAGGGTCTGCGCGGCCCACTCGACCCGCCCAGCGTGGATCGCGGGCGCGATCTGGTGCAGCTGGTCGCGGATCGCGCAAGCGGTTCACGCGGTACACACTTCCGGCAAACGCTGGCCCACGATCCGGTGTACGGCCTCCACGTCCTGGCGGCGCTGGCGGATGAAGAGCCGGATTGGGCCGCGGCGCACATCCATGAGCTGGTCACGCCTGCGCTCGATCCGGAAGGAACACGGTTGACCGTACTGGTGTACAACCTGCAACGGCGACCCGCGGCGTTGCGCCAGGCCGTGGTGAACCTGGCGGCCCGGCAGCCGGAAATCAAAGCGCGGTTGGCGGCGACGTTGCAAGCGGAGGTAGCGTCACCAAAGATACGGGAAGACTTGCGGGAATTGCTTCCCGAATAAATCTTAGGGTTCACCCCCGGCGCATCTGCGACGGGGGTTTTTGTTTGCCTTGCCTTGGGGATGGGATATACTTAAGAGAACACATCCGCTTGGATGTGATTTTTCTGGTCAACGCATAGATCAATTAGGGAGGTAAGATATGGTTTTACAATCCGTTCACATGATGCAGAAAAATCCATACAGCATGAAAGTCTTCGAACTTGAATCCTCCGAAATCGGGGATAAATTTGTGGTTCGGGTTTCGCTGCCGGCCAGTTACGAGATGACGCCGGAGCGCCACTATCCTGTGTTGGTCGTGTTGGATGGCGATGCGGCGCTGGGGGCCGCGACCACGACGATGGATTACATCAACCTGGGTAGTAATTTTGGCATGGGCAAGAATGTGCCGGATATGATTGTCGTGGGCATTGGATACGAACGGGGGGCGATTCCCTGGTTATTCACCCGTGTGCGGGATTTCACGCCTACTGAAGACCCGGCGTTTAATTACAACAATCCTCATTTTCAGATTCCTGCCAGTGGCGGGGCGGAGAAATTCTACACATTTTTGGTGGATAGTATCCTGCCAGCAGTGGCGGCGAATTTCCGGGTGGATGATGCGTTGATGGTCTTAGCCGGACATTCGATGGGGGGCTTGTTTGCGCTGTATGCGTTGTTGCAACCCAATCCGGTGTTCCATAAGTATATGTTGATCAGTCCGTTTGTGGGCTGGGATAACCGGGCGATCTTCGGGTTGGAAGCGGATTTTGCGGCTCACAATTCAGCGTTGAAAGCGGATGTCTTCTTCTCCTATTGCGCGGCTGAGCCAACGCCTTTCTATATCGCTGAAGTTAAGGATATCGTCAACGTGATGATTGAACGGCAGTATGCGGGCTTCCACTGTTCTGTGCGGGATTACCCGGAAGAGAATCACTTTTCTGTCATTTCCAAAGCTTTTGCCGATGGATTGTTCGCGCTTTTTGAAGGGTAAGCTCGTTAGTGGCTGTACTGCGAGTTTTTTGAGGGGCTGGGCTGGGTGTGAATGGTCTGGGTTCTGTGCCGGGGCGACGCTATCCGTCGCCCCGGTTTCATTTTGGATGGGTTCTTATCCTGGCTGAAGGCTGGTGTCAAAGGATAAAAGGGATAAACAGGGTGCTCCGCTGTTTGTAGCCCGCGAACTCGGGATAACGCGCCAGGGAGCGATCTTTTTGTATCATGCGGGGCAACCAGCCCGCGAGCACCAGGCCAAACAGAATCGCAATCGGCAACCAGTGCCTGGCAAGCATCCCGAACCCCAAATAGATGAGCAGTTCTCCGAAGTAGTTGATGTTGCGGCAGCGGGCGAACAGGCCCTCGGTAATGAGCTGTCCGGGCTGCAAGCGGAGGGTCGTGTGCTTGTACATATCGGCGCTAAAATGCAGGAATACGCCGAGCGTGTAGAGGCTGATGCAGAGCGCCAGATACCAGGGCGGTGCTTGCACCCCGCGCGCGATCAACAGCCACGGCGCAATCCAGTAGAGCGTCAACCCGCCCCAAGCCACCAGCCCGAAAAACAGGCTGGCACGTTGCTCCCAGGCTTTATCGGCGAAAAACAGGCTTTTGAGGTTCCACAAAATGCCGTAACTCCCATGCAAGGCAAGATAAATCCAGGCGGTGGAATTGTCCCATTGCCGATATAGGGCAATGAGCGCCAGAACGAAAAACCCGGTAAGGAGCTTATGTGAATTAATGAAATGTTTTTGCTTCATATTGCCTTTAATCCTTGAAGTGCAGTGGATATTTCCCACGCGATAGCCCTAAAATCGGAACGGTCCACGCCGGCGAGATTTCGTGAAACAGATACATCAATTTGAGATAACCCGGTCCCGGTATGTTCACGCCGGTACAGGCCCTTCTCATGTCCTGGCGTTTTACATGCCTTTGACCGCGAACCAGCTGCTTTTTTGGCCTGCGACTTGCACCGGACGGATAACGTCCGTCTCTACCAGCGCTTTCAAGGCTTGTGTTATATCTGCGGGTGCCCACTGGAACACTTTGCGCACGTCGCGTTCTTCCGCTGCTCCTACGGAGCAAATGTAGTGTTCCAGTAATACTCGTTGCGCCTCGCTGATGCCAATGGCGCGCGCTTGTTCGGGCAGCGCAGGGTAGTGGCGGTGGACGCAATCGTAGACGAAGGCGTAGCGCCATGCACCAGCCTCGGCTACGCCCACCGGCAGGATTTTGAAATCGGCTTGCAGCGTATCCAGGGCGCGGTTGAAGGGCGAGGTAGCTGTTGCGGCAGTTAAGTTCGTCGCTTTGCGTAAGGCTACTGTGCTCAGAGGGCCTTCGCGTAGTAATGTCTCGTAAACAGTTTTGGCCTCTAGCGTGAGCAGCCCGTGACGGTATTGATCCAGGTAATCCTCTTCGGGTGAGCCAAAATTTTCGCTGAGTGCGTAAAAATACGGGGCCAGCCGCAGCGCAATCAGCGTAGCTTTTTTACGCAGCACTTTGGCATAGTACCACCACTGCTTGCCCAGTGCTGCATCTTTCCAGCCCCAGGTGACATGGCCTGGATCGTCATGGGCGTTGGGGACGGGCCGGTCACCGGCTACAGCAGCCCATAGACTGGGCATGATGACGCCCTTGATAGGCCAGAACATTATGAAACCTCGTGCTTCTACAAACTTACGGGCTTCTTCGACGCTACGCACACGCTGGTTGAGCCGGAACGTCTCGGTACGAAAGGAGAGAATCTGTTGTTGTATTAGGCTGTTCATGAGTGTTTGCCAATTCCGCTCATGCGGTACGCATTACGGTTCTCCCCATTCTTGTTCCCAGCCTACTTTTGTTGCGTCTGCTGCTCCACCCAACTCCAGATAAACGCTTTCCACATTGAGCCGGTGCGGCCCGGCATTCTCTTCGGCAGGTTGGCGGAAACGCATATCCGCACACGCAGCAACGGTTTCTTCGATTGATTTGCCGTTTGTAAGCGCTTCTGTCACCCGCTGTCGCAGCTCGGCAAGATAGGCGCGATCTGCAGCTACCCGGGCGGTGATTTCGGCGGTGGCGGTGGTAGGATGGCCGTGCCCTGGCATGAGGGCGTGGATGTCACGCTGCGCCAGCTGTGCCAGTGTGGACTCGTAGGCTGCCAGGTTGTGGCTAATCATTGGGATTTCCAGATCGCTCAGCATATCGGCGGCCCACAGCAAGCCGCTTTCTGGATGGTGGATGACCAGTTGATCGGGTGCGTGTCCCGGCGCGTGGAGCAGGTGTAGCGTAGCGTCGCCGATGGTAAGGTGAAGTTCGGTCTCGAAGGTGAGGTGTGGCAGGGGGAGCGTGAAGGGGATGGCCCGCTTGATGGGGGCTTGCGCATCAAAGCGTGCTACCTGTTGTCGCAAGGCATCGGCGCGCTCGCGCAGCACCTTGCGGTAGTCCGTGTGGGTGATGATTTTTACATCGGGGAAGGCCTCCACACCCAGGAAGTGATCCCAATGCGCGTGGGTGATGACCAAAGCGCGCGGTTCAATCCCCTGCGCGATAACAAATTCCGTGATGATAGCGATTTCCTGCGGCAGGACGCCCGGATCAATGAGCAAGCCTTGTCCCTGGCTGATGAAGACGCCGCTGTTAGTATGGAACACCCGGCTTCGCGTGTACCAGAGATAATCGGTGAGTTGGGTTATGGGCATAGATTAGTCCTTGTAGCAATGTTATTAAGTTAAGCCCTGGCAGGTTTCGCTCAAATTGGAGGGGATAGTATTTTACCGGTGAATAACGATCTCTTGTAAACTCAAGGCCTGGAAACCTGCCAGGTCTATATCCTAAACTTAATGCCATTAGTCCTTGTGGCAATCCTTGCTGTGATATGTGAGGCGGGATGTATGAAGGGCGTCGCGCTTCACCCCGCCCATCTGCTCCACAGCTGTACGGATGGCGACGGGATCGGCCTGGCGTAGCGCGCTCGCAGGCGCGGGGCGGTCGCCTAGCACTACCGTTACCATACCTGTACGGCAGGGGATGGCGAGATCGGCCATATATTCGATGTCGGATTCGCGGATGAAAATTTCACGCTCCGGGAAAAACCCACTCTCTTTGAGTGTTACATACAGTCCATCCACGCCAGATGTATACAAATCGTTGATCTCCTCAGCGGCGGCGAAGCGATCCCAGGTGGATTCGATGAACGTGATGCGCCGCCATCGTAGGCTAGGGATGGGCGGATCGCGTCGTACCAGCGGGCCGAGTTGCAACTTGTAGTAGAGTTCATCGGCGTTGGGATGCGCCGCCTCAGCGGGTAGCAGATCCTTGCGCCGGGTCAGCTCGTGCCCGCGCACTTCGGCGTACCAGTGGACGCCCCATTTTTCATCCTTGAAAGCTGTGGTGAAGTAAAGCGCCAGTACCGCCGCGTCCAGTGTGGACGGCGGCGCGTTTTTTTGGGGGATACGATACCAGCCCTCGTCGCGTGCGAGGGTAAAATCTTGGGGGGTTTTCATCACCCCTACCAGTACCCGGTCGGCGGCATGGAACATCGTGTGACCTCCAGCGTTGGGATGAGCAAAGTATAATCCGGCGGGGGCGAATGTCAACTGTGTGAATCGAGCGAATTAGCGAATCGCCGAAGGGTGTTGACAATTCCTAAAATTGGGTAGGATAGGGATTGGGTTACTTGTGTTCGTGCGTTGACTACATTGTTGCATTAGGAGATAAGTATGCACATTCATCATATCGCTATTGCTGTGACCGACATGGACGAGGCTTTGAAGTTCTACCGCGACGCGCTGGGCGTCGAAGTGGCTGGGCGGCGCGATGTACCTGCTGAGGGCGTTGAAATCGCTTTTTTGCCGATGGGCGAGACTGAGCTGGAACTCTTGCGTCCGCTTGATCCGGAGAACAATATCGGCAAATTCATTGAGAAGCGCGGCGAGGGGATTCACCATATCTGTGTGGAAGTGGCGGACATCGAGGCCGCCGTGGCGCAGCTCGAGGCCGCCGGCGGGCGGCTGGCAACCGAGCTCCGCGCTCATCCCGATGGCACGCGCTACGTTTTCATCCACCCCAAGAGCACGCGTGGGGTGCTGATGGAACTCTATCAGAAGCCATCGGAGGCATAATGTGTGGTTTTGCGCGTATCTGTCTCTTGTTAATCGCCGTGGTGGTGGTCTTGACGGGGGCGTTGCTGGTGCATGCTCAGGATGCTGATCCGCCTGATGTTTCTACCGAGTCGCCCACGCCCCAGCCCACCTATCAGGTGATTCTGCCTTTGCCGAGCAGTCCGCCGAGCGCTGCGCCTGTGCGGGGAGGCCCTGCCTGGATGCCGCCCGCGCTGGTGGCTTTTGGGCGACGTTACGGGTCATTTGTTTTGTTGTTGTTAGCGTTAGGGGCTTTTGTCTGGCTCAAACGTAAACGGCGGAAGTAGCGAGCAGGGGCTTGTCGAGAGATGCTCTTGAGCAAGCCCCTGTTGCGTGCTATGTCGAGAACCGGCGGCGATTGAGGTTGGTCAAAACCATCGCCATTGCGCCGCAAAAGTCGCCCGGTCAAAGCCGTCAATAGGCGTGTTTTGAGCCATATACAGGGTTAGGTTTGTGGTACGTTTGACGAGCGCAGAGGCCTTCGACAGGCTCAGGCACCGGAAGCAGCCCGGTGGCTGAGCCTGCCGCAGCCCGGTGGCTGAGCCTGCCGAAGCCTCTCCCGGTTGTCCTACGGCATTGCCTTTGATTGCGCCTACCTTCTCACTTCCCCTAATACATCCTCTACCGTAAGCCATCCCTGGCCCGGAAAAAGCCGCGCGATCTGGGGTGCGAACAGGGGCGAGGTGGTGAGCAGAGCCGGCGCGTCATCGGCGATGATTTCCCCATCGCTCAGCAGTACGACGCGCCCGGCGACTTGCGCCACTAGTTCCACATCGTGCGTCACCAGCAGGATTGCCATCCCCTCGGCCAGCCATTCACGCAGCAGTGCTGCCAATGCCTCCTTGGCTTGATAATCCAGCCCCCGTGTGGGTTCATCGAGCAGCAGCACACGGGGGTGGGTGATGGTGATGGCGCCCAGCGCCGCCCGCTGCCGCTGGCCTACGCTGAGGTCGCGGGGATAGCGCCCGGCAACGTCTGTCAGGCCCAATCGCCCTAGCAGCGCGGCGGGTACCAGCGGTGGATGGGCCAGCAGGCCGTGATTCCGCAGGGTGATGGTGAGCTCCTCGGTTACGCTATCGGCGAAGAGTAGATCGTCGGGCGTCTGGGGTAGATAGCCGATTTCCCGGCAGATCTCGGCGGTCTCGCGGCCCGCCAGAGCGCGCCCGGCGAGGCGGACAGCGCCCTGTTGCGCCCGCAGCAGGCCCACGATGCACTTGAGGAGCGTCGTCTTCCCGGAACCGTTCCGCCCCATCAACGCCACCAGTTCCCCGCCCCGCAGCTGCAAATTGACGTTCCGCAGAGTGGCCTTCCCGTTGTAGGCGAAGTTCAGCCCCTCAATTTGGAGCAACGCCTGCCCGTTCTTGCCCACCAGCGGCGGTGGCGCGGCGGGCGCAGCGCGCGTGACGCCCCGAGCAAAAGCCCGCCCCTCTTTGATGGTCAGCGGCAGGGGCGACCAACCCAGCACTTTGCCCAGCGTGACCAGGGGTGGGGTGAGCGGGATGCCGGCCAGCACGTCACGGGGCGGGCCGCTCAGCGCGGGTTGCTGCGCTTCCAGGTAGATCAGTTGATCTACATAAGGCAACACGCGCTCCAGCCGATGCTCGGCGAGAACGATGGTCAACCCCAAATCCTGGTTCAGCCGCACCAAGGCCTGTAAGACCTCTTCGGCGGACTGCGGATCGAGCTGGGAGGTTGGCTCATCGAGGGCCAGGATGCGGGGACGCAGGGCCAGGGCGGTGGCGATGGCGACGCGCTGTTTCTCGCCGCCGGAGAGCGTCGCCAGCGCGCGGTCGCGCAACGCGACCAGATCCAGCAGTTGCAGCACCTCCTCAACGCGCAGCCGCATCTCGGTCGGCGGCAGGGCCGCGTTTTCCAGCGCAAAAGCGATTTCGTCCTCTACATGATCCAGCACGAACTGGGCTTCGGGGTCCTGGAAGACGAAGCCGACCACGCGGCTCAGGGTTTGTGGCCCGGCGGCGATGGGATTGTGCCCGGCGACGGTGATGCGTCCCTGCACCGTCCCGCCGCTGAAGTGAGGCACCAGGCCGTTGAGGCAGCGCAGCAGCGTGGATTTCCCCCCACCCGAAGGCCCGGCCAGCAGGACGAATTGTCCCTCGGCGATGGTGAGCGATACGTCGCGCAGGGCTGGTGCCTCCCCGCTGGGATAGGTGTAGGTCAGGTTTTCAAGCTCAATCATCTGTTTCCTCTATGAATGGCGAGATTGTGACACATTACTCGTCACCCATCTCCCCTGCATCTCTTGTTTTCTCGCGCGCGGGTATCAGCCCCGGCACGAGCAGTCCCAACAACCCTAGCGCCGTGAGGGGGTCGAAGTTGGGCCATGCGAGTTGGGGGTAGGGGCTGTAGACCATCCAGGCACGGCGGCTGAGGAGCGTCCCCAGCGCCAGCAGGCATCCCGCCACGATCCAGGTGTCTTGTGCGCGCCACCGGCGGGGCCGGTAGACGGTGTGCCGGTTGCCGCGCCCGGCCAGCCACAGGGCCGTGAGCATCAGGGCCACGCCCAGCGCGCCCACGCCGAGCAGTACCGGGCGCAGCGCTGGCGTGAAGAGATAGCCTAGCCAGCCGCCCAACAGGACCAATAGTCCTAGCGCGAGTAGCCCCTGCGTGCGGAGCGGTTGCGCTGTGTCGGTGACAGAGGCATAGCCGCGCGCGACCATCGCTTCGGCCAGCCCCAGGGCGCGTTCGAGGGCGCTCACCAGTAGCGGTGTGAAGATGGGCAGCCAGTCGCGCAGCCCGCGTAGCCGGTGCCCGCGCACGGCCTGCGCTTCGCGGATGCGGTGCAGGCTGTGGGTGGTCTGCGGGATGAAGGTCAGCGCGATGGAGAGCACCACGCCGCTCTCGTGAAAGGCGCGGGGCGTCAGTTTGAGGAGCTCCCGCGTCGCCACGGCCTGGTTGAAGGCGGCAAAGCCGCTGAAGATCACGGTGAGATTTAGGCCATTGATCGCGCCGAAAGCCAGCGCCTCCAGGGTGAGCGCGCCGCCCAGCAGGGGCAGCCACGCCGGTAGGCGCAGCAGCACCGTCGCGCCGAAGTGCGATGTGAGGGCGTTGAAGAGCGCGCCTAGTGGCACGGCGATTAGCGCAAAGCGCAGCGGGGCCAGCGGCGACGGGCGTCCTGAGCCGGTGGATGCGCTGACAACGTCGGCGGCGCCGGCAGTATCGTAGACCCACAGCGTCATCAGCAGGAGCAGCAGGCTGTAGAGCGGATTGCGGCTGTAGGATGCGCCGAGCAGTACGGTGACGGCCCAGAGCAGCAACGCGCGGGCGTCAGCCACGGCTCACCTCAAAGTGGAAGCGCAGTCGGAAGCGGGTCAGTGCCTTGATCATCGGTGCGGCGAGGACGAGCAGCAGGGCCACGTTGCCGATGGCGCGGATCACGTCCCAGGCCAGGGAGGTGGTCGCGTAGAAGGCGGCATAGCGTGCCAGGGTCTCCGGCAGGCTGAGGCCGTAGCGCCAGGATTGGTCCAGCGGGCCGAGGATGAAGGGCCAGAAGTAGAGGTTGATGATCACGCCGTAGAGCAGGCCCCAGGCAAAGCCGAAGGCGTAGATCAGGGGCAATTCCCAGCGTCGGCCCTGGTGAGGCAGCCATCCGGCGGTCATGCCCGCCCAGCCCGCGGTGAACATTTGAAAGGGCAGCCATGGGCCGACGCCGCCGGTCAGCAGCGCGGAGGTCAGCAGCGTGAAGGCCCCCATCAAAAAGCCAAAGCGCGGGCCGAAGACGTATCCGGCGATGATGATGGGGGCGAAGATGGGGGAGAAACCGCCGGGTAGCGGGATGGCGACTTCAATGAAGCGCAGGACGCTGGTGACGGCGACTAGCACGCCCAGCATGGCGATGGTTTTGGCGCTGAGGCTTTGGCCTTGCAGCTCCACCAGCAGTGCCAGCAACGCCAATCCGACCAGGGCGGCGGTGAGCAGGGGCGCGACCTGCTGTTGCACGTCACCCACAGGTGTGCTGCCCGTGAGGGGATCGAAGAAGGGGTAGAGGAAGGTCAGAACGCCCAGCGCGCCGCTGAGCGTGTAGATGATCCCCGCGAGCAGCTTCTGCATGGTTATCTTTGCCGCCGCAGCCGCCAGATCAATCCGGCGAGCAGTCCCCCGGCGATGAGGGCGAAGGTTACATAGTTCGCAACGGGCGAAGACGGGGGAGCGACTGCGGGCGTGGGGGTGGGGGGGAGGGCTGAAGGTGTCGCCGTCGGCGTTGCAGTGGGCGTCTCCGTAAGCGTAGGAGCGGGCGTTGCGGTTGCGGTGGGGGTGGCCGGCGGCGCTTGGGTGGCGATAGGTGTGGGTGTCCGCGTTGCCGTCGCTGTCGCGGTGGGCTGCGGCATGGCAGTTCTGGAGGGGGGAGCGGGCGTCACGGTGGGCGTGGGGGTGCCGGGGAGCACGCCCAGGGTTAGATCGTAGCTGCGCTCGCCGTGGATATTGACCACCCGCAGGGTGAACTCCTGCGTGACGGTGGGGCAGACTTCCCGGCTCCCATTGAGGGGGACGGCTTCGCCATCGAGATAGGCGGCGGTGGTGTGGGTGCTATCCCAGCGGACGTGCGTACAGGTTCCGGCGTGGAGGGGATTGTGGTCGAGCCGGAACCAGGCTTCGGGCAGGGGCAGCGGCATGGCGGTGGGTGGGATGGGGGTTGGCGGGAGCTGCGTTGCTGTCGGCGGTATGGGTGTGGCCGTGGGGGACGGTGGAGCGCAGATCTCGTCGAAGGCAATCATAGGCGGCGGGCTGCCCCGTCCCCAGCTCCAGCCTTCGATAGCGCCGTGGCGCACTGTCGTGGCGTTCGCTCCCAGCTGGGAGTAGACCCATTGCCCGCCGTCCCAACGCCAGTAGGCCCAGTAATCCGGCGCAGCGCACAGCAGACAGCTCTCCACCGGGCAGCCGGTGGCTTCGATGGCGCAAATGGCCGCGCCGGTAGCATCGAAGGAGGCCGTGATGCCCAATCCGGAGCGCGTCAGAACGTCGTAACCGCTGATTTCCGGCTCGTCGAAGCTTACGCAACGGGAGACCGTTGTACCGCCGAAATGCACCACCAGCGCGGCACGGTTAGGGGACTGGGCCTGAGCCGGGGCGCGCTGGGACAGCCCTGCCACGAGTAGCGGCAGGGTGAGAAGTAAGGCCCATGCACTTGATTTTATCTTCATCGCATTTCCAAAGGTGGGCAACGCACTTTGAGGCGTGCGTTGCCCCCGAAATACAGCTCAGTCGCGCTGAACCAAAGGCAGATAGATAGTCGCCGCCGGCGCACAGGGCGCTAGTGTGGCTGCGCGCACCGGGAAAGGCCGATACAGCAACGCCGTAATCGCTTGCTGCGTCGCCCCCTGATTCGCGCCCAATCCGGGCTGCCACTTGAAGCTGCCGTCGGGCAGCTGCGCTCCCAGTAGAAAGGCGATGGGCTGGGTCCCGCTGATGGCCCAGGTCCCCGTCAGCGGGTCTTGGCCGGTTGCCAATAAAGCCTGCACCACATAAGATGTCGAATTCGTGTCGCTTTCCGTGCCCCAGGGTGAGGTCGGCGAGTAGGGGAAGCCGCCGTCGGTGTTCTGCGCCTGCTCCAGGTAGTGCAGTCCGCTGATGATGGCTGTGGACGTGAGCGGCTCTCCGGCAGCGATAAGCGCCTGGAGGGCCAGGGAGGTACTATTGGTATCGGTATCCCAGCCAATGCCCCATTCCCAGCCGCCATCGGGTTGCTGCTGTGCCAGGAGATAGGTTGTCGCCGTGGGCGGGATACTCTGGCCCAGGGCAGCTGTCCCTAGCATCGCCAGGGCGTGCGGGGCCGCGCCGGACTCGAAGGTGCCGGTTGCCGGGTCATAATGATCTATTGGCTGTCTGACTGCGAAAGGCCAGCAGGTATCGTGCGGGGTCAGCGCCAGCGCGAGTTTCCCCGCGCCACCAGCGGTAGCTGCCAGTGTCTGCCCGTTGTTGAGCATGGTGGCGAGGGTGTCGGGCGCGGGTGTCTGCCGGTTGGCGCCCAGGGCGATCAGCACTTCGGCGGTGTTGCCGGGCGTGCCGTAGCCGCCATCAGCCTGTTGTTGATCCAGCAGCCAGCCCAGGCCGTGTTGCGCGGCCACCAGCGCGGGTGCGGGCGGCGGTTCGACAGCGCTCCAGTCCGGATCACTCCAAGAGAAGCTCTCGATGTGCCCGGTTTGGGTGATCATCGTATCGGCGATGCCGACCATGCGCCCGGCCCAGGCGTCAGCATCCCAATGATAGGTAGCCCAGTAACGGTCGCCGTTGTCGCAGGTGCCGCTGCCGTCGCCCACCTCTTCGATGCTGCACAAAAACTGCCCCCATCCGTGGTCGGCGGTCGAGAAATTCAAGCCGCTCAATTCCAGCGCGTGATAGGCTGAGATCGGTTCGGTAAAAGTGATGGGCCTCACAAGGGTATCGTGATCCCCGAAGCGGACTACAACATAGGCGGTGTTGTGCGCCAATTGCGCCTCTGGCGCGTGTGCAGTTACTCCTGCATGGACGGTTAGTGTGGTGAGCAGCCCTACACTGAGCAGCATTCCCAGCGCGATGCTGAGCAAAAGCCATTTGGATTTCATAAAGTTATCTCCTTGTGTGTTTTGATAGGTTTAGTACGGTCATCACAGCCACAAGGCCCTCTTCCGACCGTAGAAAGAGGGCAACAAAAAAGCCCTCCCCCTTACGTCGGTAGGGGAAGGGCTTGCCCATAGCAAGAAACCTTCATACGCCACCCCCTTTCCGCGAAGGTATTACGAGCGTACTGATAGAGGCGGGTATCCTGGCTTCGCTGGGTGGTTACACCCAGCGCTACAGTTGCGGGACAGCGCCGGACTTCGACCGGCTTCCCCCTCAGCGCCCCGGGCTTCCGGGCCTCGTGGGCACCTCTATCAACCAGGGTATTATAGCCGGGGTTAGAGTGAAGTCAAATTGACACAAAAATAGGGGGCGCGTATAATGATAGCGAAATGGGGCCGGGTTTAATTGCTCAGGCCTATGCTAGTTGGAAGTGGCAGCCGTTCGTGGTGCAGTTCCCTTGTTACAGCGGAGTCAATAATGTTGTTGAGAGAAAAATGAAAGTTCAATGCACAATCTAAACGAGATCACCAGTGTGCAAAACTCACGGGTTAAGGCGTGGGCTTCCCTCCGGCTACATAAACATCGCCAGCAGACGGGCTTGTTTTTGGTGGAAGGCGCGCGGCTGGTGGCTGAAGCCTTGCTGACCCAGCAACCGATGGAGGCCATTATCTACTGCGAATCGTTTCTGGCTACGGAACGCGCCCGGCATATTATCCGTTCCGCGCCTCCCAACCTTGTGTGGCGGGTCAGCGAGGAAGTTGCTATAAAGTTGTCGGAACGGAACCGCCCCGGAGAACTGTTCTGTGTGTGCAAGCAGGTGGATGTGTCGTTGGATGCGCTGCCCGCCACCGGCAATCCATTTTTCGTGGTGTTGGATGAGCCGCGCGGGCCAGGCAATCTTGGCACCACGCTGCGAACAGCGGAAGGGGCGGGTGTTGATGCGTTCATTATCATTGAGCCGGCGGTAGATTTGTACCATTCGGGGGTTGTGCAAACTACGGTTGGCTCGTTGTTCGGATTTCCCATTGCCAGGGCTGCCAGCCGACAGGCATTTCTGGATTGGTATGCGCGCACCTGGGGGATGCGCCCAGAAACGCGCTGTGTGGCTGCCATTCCAGAGGCTGAAGCCGATTATGCTACGCTGGATGATCTGGAACGCCCTGTACTGGCGTTCTTTGGTAACGAAGAGCGCGGGTTGGCACCGGAATTGCGTGCGCTGGCACATGCGGAAATCAGCATCAAGATGCTAGGCCGGGCGGATTCGCTCAATACAGCGAGCGCGGCAGCCGTTATCATCTGTGATATTGTGCGCAAACGGGGCCGTGGGCGGTTTGATTTGCCCCAGCATTTGCGCGTGCCGGAGGGGTTTGAGCAGCCGGGGAAAAGCTGATCTTGAATAGGGACGCTAAGTAGTTATCGGGTGTGGCAGTATGAAAAACACAGAAACTCGGATTATACCAGCGCTGGGACGGCGTTTTTTCGTTCCCCCTTATCTGGCGAGAACGCCCATTGCATTTGCCGCGCTTTTGATTGTAACTGATTGCATGTTGGTGTTGATGCGGCAACCGGCTGCATATTGGCTCAATTATAGCCGCGCGGAAATCGGTAATGCCTGGGTGCAACAAATCTTAACTGCGCATCCTTTGCTTTTTGTTGGGCTGATTGGGGTATACTTGCTTTTGGTGGGGTTGCTTTTGGATGGGCTGTCTTTTTCGCCCGCGTTTGTGTTGTGGATTTTCATTTGTTTTATCCATAGCGAAAATGTGGTTAGTGTAGCGCTATGTGTTTTGAGTAAATATGTCTATCTTGATCCTCTGGCAATCTCTCTGATTCGTTTCGGGGGGGCTGTTCTATTTTTGGGAGTGCTAGGAACGGTTGTTGTCAAAACTTACTTTGCGCCTCGGACTGCGGCCACGGAGACAGCTGCGCTTGTGGTATCCAGTAAACCGGGGCGGTTCCACCGGATTTTTGCAGGGGCGGCGCTCAGCTGGCTGGTATTACTGGCTGTAGGGCTGTTTTTTGCTATGCGCGAGCCGGTCGCTGCCTGGCGGCCTATCATAGCCGCGCGGATGCCAGGCCCACGGTTTCATGCTGCTGCTGCTTATGATCTTCATCGTAATCGCCTGGTGTTGTTTGGCGGGCAGAGTATGTGGCTAGGTGATGATCGATGGAAATACGAATCGGAAACGTGGGAATGGGATGGCGAAAACTGGCATTGGGTTATTTCAGAAGTGGCCCCGTATGCTCGCGCTTCAACAGAGATGGCCTATGACGAACACCGCCAAGTTGTGGTGATGTTCGGCGGGGCAAATGACGGTTACTATTTTGGGGATACCTGGGAGTGGGATGGGCATATCTGGTCTCTCGTGAGCACGCCAGTTGCTCCTACGCGCAGAGGCTCTCACAAAATGCTCTATGATCCGCACCGTCAAGCGGTTGTGCTCTACGGCGGTTATGATGGTACCACCTATTACAATGACGCCTGGGAATGGGACGGGCAGACGTGGTCGCCAATTGCTCTGGAATATAGCCCGCCAGCTAACTATTTCTCGATGTTCTACGATAGCCAGCTTGATCAGATTGTGGTTTCATTGGGGTGGGATACTACTTGGTATTGGCGTGATGCTGTCTGGACGCGTGGGCTATTGGTGAGTGAGCCACAGGTTGCGTATGCCCCTATGGCTTATGATTGGAATCGCCAGCGCGCGGTTTTGTTTGGCGGACATGATCAGGAATACAGTGCAGATACTTGGGTTTTTGAAAACGACGCCTGGCACAAGCTCGAGCTAGCCGTAAGCCCTCCTATGCGCTTGGGACATATTTCCTTTTACGATCCTAACCGGAATCGGGTCATCATCTATGGTGGGTATCGAGATGTTGACGGGACGGTTTTCAGCGATATGTGGGAATTGGTTGTGCCGGACAATTAGCCATCCTGCGGAGCTGCCCATGATTGTATCACAGGAAACATCAGCACTTGCGCGGAGCACCTCACCCGCGGCTTCGGCGCGCTTGCCACGCTTTCTCATCAAGTATCTCATCCTGCTAAGCGTGTCCAGCCTGTACCTGGTTCTGATCCAACAGCCGCCTGGCTATTGGATGGATTTCAAGCGCGCTGTCAGCTATTTTGTGTGGACCCGCGCCTTGCTCGAAAGCCACCCCTTGCTTTTTATTGGCTTTAGCCTCATGCTGGTCCTTGTAATCGGCGGGGCCTTACGGAAATTATCCCGTGCAGCGGCTCTGGTGTTGTGGCTCATTTCGAGCTATCTTTATAGTTTGGTGTTAGCCCGTGCTGTGGACACTATACTGGCGCGCGCGTGGCCTGCGCTGGGCGACTGGCACGGCTATTATGTCATTTTAGGTCTGTTGGCGCTGTTTACCGCTTCTCTTCTCGCGCGTTATGTACGCACAGGGGCTGGCTTGGCGCTTGATGGGCCTGTGACACGGCGGCCTGAGATGCGCCGGAGGGTTATGCTTGGGGTATGTGGCGCATGGTTTTTAGTGTTGAATACGCTGCTGGCTTTTTCGGTAGTCATTCCTGCGTTTGGCTGGCATCCGGTTAGACTTAGGCGTGCGCCTTCAGAACGCTACGCGCCTAAAATGGCTTACAATACCCGGCAGAGTGTGGCGATTATGTTTGGTGGTGAGTCTTCAGATGAAGAACCCTTCAATGATACTTGGGAATGGGATGGCACTACCTGGCGACAGCATTTTCCGCCGGAAAGCCCGCCGCCGCGCTCTAGTTTTGCAATGGCGTATGATGCACATCGGGATAGGGTTGTCTTGTTCGGAGGGCGCAATGGTGACGATGATTTTCGGGATACCTGGGAGTGGGATGGGGCAGCCTGGTTAGAGCGCCAACCGGCCTGGAGTCCGCAGGCGCGCTGTTGCCATTCGATGGTGTATGATGAGCAACGGCAGAAAGTGCTACTTTATGGTGGCTATTATGGGGATGCCATGTTTCTCACCGATGCTTGGGAATGGGATGGTGAAACCTGGCACTTGATTGATCTGGGTGAGGCGACAGGCCCGACTATTAGTGCTCATAGTTTGACTTGTCATGCCGGCATGGAAGCGCTGGTAATCGTTGGTACACCTACTTGGGTTTGGCAAGATGTGGGTTGGACGCAGCTCCAAATGGATATTGCGCCCGTAAGCCGCCAATACGATGGGGTGGCTTATGATCCTTCGGCTGACCAAATAGTTTTATTTGGTGGGCGGCTTGATGAGCGTTCTTCTAATGATACCTGGGTGTTTGACGGGCAAACATGGCGTGCATTGGAGCTCCCCATGTCCCCGACCCCTCGCTGGGGTCATAGCATGTTTTATGATCAGGTACGCAAGCGGGTGATGGTTTTTGGCGGATGGGGGGATACCGCGCCCCTCAATGATATGTGGGAACTTGTGCTCCCCTGACCTGTCAATTTCAGCAGCACGGGCTGCCGTTGCTGGCTGTGTAGGTGAATCAGCCCCATCTTGGTGTGAGGTATAAAAATCCCCATGACTTTTCTTGCTTCTTCGCGCACTTCTCAATCTGAATCGGCCTCCATTGCGGGTATCCGCAGAACGGCACTGTTGCTTCTGATGCCCATTTTGCTTGTCCTCATTTGCTATGCACAGACCATCCCGCTGCCCTATTTCTGGGACGATGTCCCCCATTTTGTGACGATGTCCGGGCGTAGCTACCTTGATATTTGGACGAACAGTATCCGGCATGCTTATTATCGCCCGCTGGCTTTGAGCCTCTACAAATTCATGTTCGACGCTCTGCCCTTTGGCGCGACGGCGTTACCCCATATCTGGCTACTGAGTTTGCATGGCCTCAATAGCTTCCTGGTGGGGCGGCTTTGCCGGTGGCTCGTGAAAAAGCACGGGCTTAGCAGCCGCGGCCTGGATGTGGCCGAGATTGCCGGGAGTCTGGCGTATGCCCTGCTGCCCTTCGCGGCGCTGCCGATTATTCACTTCGCCGCCGCGATGCACCCACTGGCAACCGGGTTCACGTTGATTGGCGTGCTTGCGGCGCTCAAGTTCTATGAATCCCGGCAGCGCAGGTGGTACGCTATCGCCGCCCTGGCGGCACTGCTCGCGCCCTACAATCACGAGGCCGGTGTGATGGCCGGCAGCGTGATGGCCCTGACCTGGTTGATCTACGCCGGGTGGGGCGATCTGCGCCGCAATCTGTGGATTGTTTCCCTGCCAGTGATCAGTGCTGCGTTTTTTGGCGTGTGGCTCATGGTGCCGAAGACCTACACGGGGGGCTTTCACCTCGGTGCAGCGGATGAGATTCTCGCAAAAGTAACCTTTTTTTTCCAGGGTTTGACCTATCCGCTCCAGCCGCTCGCCACACCGCTGATTTATCGCTGGCAATGGTGGGATGTAGGTACGATTTTGCTGATCGGGGGCCTCGCGTTGCTGCTTGCCGGCTACGCTTTATACGAGCAACGCTTGTGGCGGCCTTTCGTGCTGAGCGTCGGTTGGCTAGCTCTGACCATGCTTCCCACCGTCGCCGCCTTACAGTTCGGGTACATCGTCACCAGTCCCCGGCTGCTGTACTTCCCGGCGATTGGGGGCGTCATCCTGTGGAGTGCTGTCCTGGCCGCCTGCCTGACGAATCACAAGCGGCGCTGGGTCAGTTGGGCTATGGCCGTTTTCTGGCTGTTGGGTGTGATGGGCGTGCCGCTTACTTATATCCGCCGTGAGGTGCGCCTGCATGTCTTTGCGTTGTCCCCTTTGCAACAGCTGGCCCACATCGCGCGTGCCTATCCAGACGCTCAGCATTTGGTGGTCAATACCATCAACTGGGTAGCTTATAAGACGCTTGTTTACCCGCTAGGACACGATGGCGTTACCGTATCGGCCAGCTATGTTCGCCCGGCACATCTTGTTATGATCAACTCCGGGGTTGCGCCGCAGGGAGATTTTGTTACCTTCATTGATTTGCGCCCTACATTCGAGCAGTATTACCTGTCTACTCTGGGGGAGACTGAAAGCTGGAACATGGAGCTGTTCACTCACCATATTGCTCACTATGACCATGTGTGGTTGACAACGTATTCTGAATCAAGTACCTCCGTGTTGCCGGTGGGCCATGTGTACGTGGATCCGCACAGCAACCCCGTGCCGGAGCGCTATTTAGCAAATTTTGAGGGTCAAGTGTATTTGTTGCAAGCTACGTATGAAGTGCAAGATCAAGCGTTGCTTATTACCCTCGACTGGCAGCTTGCCGCGCCGGACTTGCGCGCGGATGCAACAGTGTTTGCTAACGTCTTGGATTGTGCGGGCAACGTGCTTGGCCCGGAAAGCGGGCCGCCGTTAGGACGGATGTTGGCGCTCGCATCTTTGCCCGTTGGCGCTCAAGTTCACGATATTCGGCATGTGCCGTTGGTGGCGCTTTCCGCCGATAATTGCTACAGCGTGGAGGTGGGCTTTTTCCACCCGGAAGGGACGCGCATGAATGTGTATGCGCCTGATGGAACGGAGTTTGTCAATCAATTGTTTCCGCTGCGCCGCTAACACTGGGCGCGATTGGGGATTTCTCCCGTTCACCACTTTCTTTGACTCCTCGCTAACTTTTGCTATACTGAGAGCATGAGCTGCTACCACGCTCGAAGGAGGTCCCGTGTCCGCTCTTAATTGCAAAAATTGCGGTGAAGTTCTGTCCCCCGATTTGCGCTTCTGTCCCACCTGTGGACAAGCGCTGTCGCCTGATGCAGCACAAGCGGCAGCTCTCCGCGTCCCGCGACTGCTCATCCATGTGACTGATAAGCCTGACCGTGAAGTATTGCTCAACCGCGTGACATTTACGCTAGGTCGCTTGCCGGATAACGGGATTGTGGTGCCAGAACCGTATGTCTCTAGCCATCACGGGCGGTTGGATTTCCAAGAGGGGGCCTGGCACTATCGTGACCTGAACAGTACTAACGGGACCTACATCAACGGGCGCCGCTCACCTGGCGCCGCGTTGCAAGATGGCGATATTTTGCGTATTGGCGATCCGAACGGTAATTCGGTCAGCCTGACGTTCTACGCAGCCGAGGCGCAAGTTGCCGCGACCGGTCAGCGGGTGATGGGGGCGGTGCAGGTGGGTGCGACTGCGCTTCCCAAGGCTGCCGTCATGGCGATTGGCCGCAACCCGCAAGCCGAGATTCCGCTGCAAGCCCCGGTGATTTCCTGGCAGCACGCCCGGTTGGAGCGTACCCCACAAGGCGCTATCCTCACCGATTTGAACAGCACCAATGGAACCTACGTCAACGGGCACCGGCTCACCCGCCCGTGCCTGTTGCGTGAGGGTGACATGGTGCAAATCGGCCCGTTTACGCTGGCCTATACGGGTGAGACGTTGCAACAGTACGCGGCGACCGCCGGCGTGCGCCTGGATGGGGTGCGGCTTGTCCGCGAGGTCGGCCCGCCCGATCGGCGCAAGCGCATCCTCAACGACATCAGCGTCTCGATTGCGCCGCGCGAGTTTGTGGCAGTGGTCGGCACCAGTGGCGCGGGCAAGTCCACGCTGATGATGGCCCTCAACGGCTTTACCCGTGCGGATGGGCAGGTCCTGGTCAACGGCGACGATCTCTACCAGCACTTCGACCTGTACCGCACGATGGTCGGCTATGTGCCGCAGGACGACATCATCCATAAAGACCTCACCGTAGTCAACGGGCTGCGCTACGCGGCGCAGTTGCGCTTGCCCCCAGATACCTCGTCGCCGGAGATCGAGCGGCGCATTACTGAAGTGCTGGAGATGGTGGAGATGGTCGGCCAGAAGGAGCAGCTGGTGACGAGCCTCAGCGGTGGGCAGCGCAAGCGCGTGAGCATCGCTGTGGAGCTGCTGGCTGAGCCGAACCTGTTCTTCCTTGATGAGCCGACATCGGGCCTGGATCCGGGGTTGGAAAAGAAGATGATGGTAACGATGCGCCACCTGGCTGATGGGGGGCGCACGGTAATTTTGGTGACGCACGCCACCGCTAACATTGTCCAGTGCGACCATGTGTGCTTTCTTTCACAGGGGCGGCTGGTCTACTTTGGGCCGCCGCAGCAGGTGCAGGAGTTCTTCGGTGTCACCACCGGCGATTTTGCCGATGTTTACGGGCTGTTGGACGATCCCGATCCTAAGCTAGCCAAGCAGAAGGCCATTGATTGGGAAGCGCGTTATCGAGAGTCTGAACTGTATAAAACGTATGTCGCCGAGCGGCAAGCGCGACTGCCGGAAGTGCAACAGCAGGCCGCCGCCTCGCCCGCGCAGCAACGCGCCAAAGTCAACATCGCGCGCCAGTTCTTCGTGCTTACCCGTCGCTACCTCGATCTGGTGCTGCGCGACAAGCTGTTGCTGACCGTGCTCATGGTCGTGATGCCCATCATTGGGGCGTTGGTGCTGTTGGTCTCGGAGAGCAACTGGCTAGTGGGCAATCCCCTGGCCGAAATCGAGCAGCAGCTGGCTGAGGGGCTGATTGGCGCAAACAGTTTTACTTACAGTGTCATCTATAACAGCCAGGTGTTACTCTTTATCCTGGCGCTGGCCTCCGTGCTGCTGGGGCTGTTCGCCTCCGTGTACGAAATCGTCAAAGAATGGTCGGTCTACCAGCGCGAGCGCATGGTTTCGCTGCGCATCATTCCCTATCTGGCCTCAAAACTGGTGGTCTTGGGTGCATTTGCGTTCATCCAGTGTTTTTTGCTGATGCTGGTGGTCAGCTTCAAAGTGAAATTCCCCATGGCCGGAGTGTTGTTGCCTGGCCCTTTGGAAATCTACATTACATTGGTGCTGGGTACGATGGCGGCCATTATGCTGGGCCTGTTGATTTCGGCCCTGGTGCCCAACACCAACGCCGTGATTTACATTGTTTTCCTGGTGTTATTCTTCCAGCTGATTTTTGCGGGCGTGCTGTTCGATTTGCCGGGGATCACCAAGCCTCTCTCTAGTTTCACGTTCACGCGCTGGTCTATGGAGGCGCTGGGTAGTTCGGCTAACATCGAGGAGCTAAACCGGCTTACTCGCACGCGCTTTATGCCTGATCCGGTCACGGAGACGGTTTCAATGGACGTAGAGCGTCCGGCGGATGACTGGGAGCCGGTGACGGTGGTCACGGTGACGCAGGAAATCCAGGTGCCCGTGCAGCCGGGGATAGTGCAGACTGTGCCGATTTCCGTGCCACAGGTTACGGTCAACGAGCTGGTGACAATCACGGAACTCGTCACGGAGACCTTCACGGTCGAGCCGGAGCCGATGGATATATACAGTGAAGAGGCGTTCCAAATCAACTACGCGCGCACACCTGGGCACTTGTTGATGAGTTGGGGATTGTTAATTGTGTTCGCGTTGTTCTTTGGCGGGGCGACGGCGGCAGTCTTGCGTCGTAAGGATGTGGGGTAGGAATGTAGCACGAACTTTAGTTTGTGCATTTAGTCGCAAGATTCAGTTTGTGCCGCTTACTGTTTTCAAGGGAGGCCATCATGGTACTGCAATCAGGGCAGGTAGTTGATAATCGCTATCGTGTAGTCAAAATTCTGGGGCAGGGCGGGATGGGGGCGGTCTATCGTTGTTGGGATTTGCGCCTCAATCGCCCTATCGCCCTCAAGGAAATGCTCCCCCAGCCGGGATTGGGGGACGAGCTCCTGGGACAACTCTTGCAACAATTCGAGGCGGAGGCTCAGACTCTAGCTACCTTCGTCCATCCCCACTTGGTCCGCGTGACGGATTATTTCTTTTGGGAGCATAGCCAGTATTTGGTGATGGATTTTGTGGCGGGTGAGAGTCTGGCGGATCGCATCCGCAAACAAGGCCCGCAACCAGAGGCCGATGTGGTGCGTTGGGCGGTGGAGCTGCTCAGCGCGCTCGATTATTGCCACAAACAGGGCATCCTGCACCGCGACATCAAGCCGCACAACATCATCATCAACCCCGAAGGGGAAGCCGTGCTGGTGGATTTTGGGCTGGTCAAACTGTGGGATTCCAGCGACCCGCACACCAAGACGGTGATGCGTGGCGCGGGCACGCCGGAGTATGCCCCTCCTGAGCAATATGATATGGGGATGAAGCACACCGACCCCCGCAGCGATATCTACAGCCTGGGGGCGACGCTCTACCATGCGGTTACGGGCAAGCTTCCGCCCACGGCTACCCAGCGTATGGCAAACCCGGATGGGTTTACCGTGCCGCGTGCTCTTAATACACAAATTAGCCGCGAAGCCGAAGCCTTAATTTTGAAAGCCATGAGCGTTGCCATGTCGGAACGTTTTCAGAACGCTCGTGATATGAAAGAGGCTTTCCTGAAATTGAGCGAGGGGCGGATACAATCGCCCTCGCAAGTGTTTCGTCAACCGACGCAGTTGATCGAACCCAGCGCTGGGCCGGGCGGTACATCTGTGGTGCGTTCTCTGACCTCCAGAATTTCAGCCCTCACAAACACTTATCCGCCACCCGCAGGGGGGCTGCAACCAGGCACCTATCCGCCTCCGGTAGGCATGGCCGCATCAGTGCCGTCGCGCAAACCCAAGCGTCGCTGGTGGGTGTTGGCGGCGCTTGGTCTGGTTGGGTTGTTCTGTTTGGGCACGATGATGATCGGGTTTTGGTGGTTGTTGAATCTGGAAGAACCTACCGCCGTGCCTACAATCCAGGCAGGGGGCGGTGTTGCCACTGCTACATCGCGTGCTTCTGCCCCGGCACAATCGTTCACAGTGAATCCGCAAGGTACGGGCGATTATGTTTCACTGTCCGAGGCTGTTGCTACTGCGCCGACTGGAAGTGTGTTGAACCTGGCCGCGGGTACGTATACGCTGGATGCACCGTTGGATATTGACAAGCCGCTGATGTTGATGGGGGCGGGTATGGATCATACCTTCATCGTGTTTGGGGGTAAGGAATACGTGGTACGTTACACCGGCGACGGCTTGTTCCAGGCGCGGGATATCACGTTCCGCCACGCGGGTGTGGCCGAAGCCGATGTTGTTTATGTGGAGCAGGGTGAGGTGCTATTTGATGCCTGTCGCTTCACGGGGGCGATGTTCATTGAGAGCGGCACCCCGCGCGCGGGATTGCATCTGGCAGGCGGCGTCACTGGGCGCGTGCAGAATTGTGAGGCGGTGGAAAACAATCTGGATGGTTTTCGTTTGGTGTATGAGGCGCAGGTGGATTTGGTGGAGAATGTTTGCCGGGACAATGCGCAGTTTGGTATTAATATCCGTGATAACAGCGGGGGCGAGATCAAAGGGAATCACTGTTCGGGGAATCTGCTGTCCGGCATTTCAGTCACTGGCGATGCTACGCCGACCATCATAGAAAACATCTTGCGTGCCAACGAGCAGAACGGGATGGCGTATTGGTCGAATGCTGGCGGCGTTGCGCGTTTTAATACCATCGAGCAAAACGGTCTCCACGGCATTCAGGTTAGCGCCAACGCTGCGCCCACCTTGGAAGATAACGTGCTTCGCGCTAATGCGCAGAGCGGGCTGGTATATTTCGGTATGGCTGGTGGCGCGGCCCGGCGTAACCAGTCACTTGAAAATGGGCTGCACGGCATTGGGGTTAATGGGCAGGCGACTCCCACGCTGGAGGAAAATAGCTGCGCTAACAACAGCGGGGCCGGGATGCGGTTTGCGGATGAGAGCAGTGCTACAGTGTTGAAGAATGAATGTAATGGTAACGAGCTTTCAGGTATCATTGTGAGTGGTAGCGCTACGCCTACGCTGCTGGAAAATATCGCTAATGACAATATCGAGAGCGGGTTGGTGTATTTTGAGACTTCTGGCGGGCTGGCGCGAGGTAATCAGTTTTGGCGTAATGGTATGAGTGGTATGGGTTGTAACGCCGAAAGTGTCCCCACGTTGGAGGATAACATCAGTGCAGAGAGCGAGAGTGCCGGGCTGCGCATTTCTGACGACGCTCGCCCTACCGTGCGCAATAATACGATCCATAGCAATGCACTTTCCGGGATTATTGTGCGCGAAAGTGCGCAACCGCTTTTGGAGAGGAATACGGTTTACGAGAATCTTGAGAGTGGGCTGATCTATTTCAATAACTCTGGCGGGACGGCGCGCTACAATACGTTTAATAACAATGGGCTGCACGGCATCAGTGTGAAGGGCGATAGTGCGCCTACGCTGGAAAACAATACTTGCGAGGAGAACGTGGAAGCCGGGTTGGCGTACTTTGAAAATGGTGGTGGTGTTGCGCGACAAAATCAATTGCGCAGCAATCGTTGGGGAATTTACGTTACTGCGACCTCCACTCCTACTTTGGCAGACAATACCACTACGAACAACACGACGGATATAGATGATCGGCGTTAGGGGGGAATGATGCTATTAGCCACGGGAGAAATCATCGAGAATCGCTATCGTATCGTTAAACTCTTGGGTCAGGGCGGTATGGGCGCAGTGTATAAGGCGTGGGATATACGCTTGAATCGCCCTGTGGCGCTCAAGGAGATGACCCCGCAGCCGGGACTGCTCCCAGAACTGCTAGCGCAACTGCGTCAGCAATTTGAATCTGAGGCGCAAGTGTTGGCGACCCTTGTCCACCCGTATTTGGTGCGCGTCACGGATTACTTTGTTTGGCACGAGAACCAGTATTTGGTGATGGATTTTGTCGAAGGTGAAGATTTGGCGACGCGTATTGTGCGTGAGGGTGCACAGTCCGAGCCGGAGTTGCGTTTGTGGATGGCACAGTTACTAGAGGCGTTGGACTATTGTCACAAGAAGGGGGTGCTGCACCGTGATATTAAGCCCCAAAATATCATCATCACCCCGGAGAACCGCGCTGTGCTGGTGGATTTTGGGCTGGTGAAACTATGGGATCCCAACGATCCGCACACCAAGACGGTGATGCGGGGTGCGGGCACGCCAGAGTATGCGCCGCCGGAGCAGTATGATTTAGGGTCTGGGCATACTGACCCGCGTAGCGATGTTTACGCGCTAGGGGCTACCCTCTATCATGCCATCACGGGGCGCATTCCGCCCACGGCCACCCAACGGATGGCGAATCCGGCCACGTTCCTGGCGCCTCGGCGGATTAAAGTGGAGCTGAGTTCTGCACTGGAGCAGCTGATTTTGCGCGCGATGGCGGTGGCGATGCCGGAGCGTTTCCAGAGTGCCGCAGCGATGGGGCAGGCCTTGCGTGCTCTGCCTGCGTTACATGGGGCAACCGTTGTAGTTCCTGTGCAGCGCGAAATTGCATCTCCGCCTTATCGTCCGCCGACTGCCCCGCCAGTGCGGCCTCCAACTATACCCCCGGCGGAACAGTCGCCTGTGCCACAGGCAAGCCGCCCGGCGACATTTCCTCCGGCAAAACCCGCCAAACGGCGGCGCAGTATTCTGACACTGTTGTTTGTGGTTGTGGGAAGCGTGCTGGGATGTGGGTTGCTGGCTGGCCTGGGGTGGGGGGCGTGGAGTTGGCTCGCTACCATTGATGCCCCCTTGGCTACCCCCTCGGTTACCCTGCCGGCAACTACGGTTCCGGCGACGTTCACTCCAGAAGCTGTCAGCGGCTTTAGCGATGATTTCAGCGATTCCAAGAGCGGCTGGTGGGTTGGGCGTAATGCCAACGGCTCAGTGCGGTATGAGAACGAGGAATTGCTGATCCTTAATTACACGGCTGCGGATGCTGTTACGCTTTCTATTGCACGACGCCACTTCGCTGATAGCATAATGGATGTAGAAAGCCGTTTGGTGCAGGGTAGCGATAATAACTGGCATGTATTCTACTGTCGTTACACGCCATCTAATTTTTACGCACTTCTTTATAGTGCTGATGGCTATTACACCGTTTTCAAGATGCAAGACAATGAAGGGGTATCGTTACAGGAAGCCAAATCTAGCAATGCAATTCGGCAAGGGGTAGGGGCGACCAATGCGGTGCGCCTTTCCTGTGTTGGGGACCAGCTTCGCTTTTGGATCAACGATACGCTCTTGGTGGATTTGAAGGACGATACACTTACAGAAGGTGACATTGCGCTAGGGGTTATCGCGTTAGATGATGAATTCTCTGAGGTTGCGTTTGATAATCTCGTTGTAACTGTACCGTAAAGTGTTGCGTGAGTCAATTAGCGCGCCGCTCCATTTAGAGTGGCGCGCTGGTTGTGCTGGCTGCGCGGAATTTTCGGAGGCTCGCGTCCCTTGAGCCTACCGCAGGGGATGTGCTACCGCTTGTGGGGTAGGCTCAGGGCAAACCTCAAGCGGTGTTGTAGTGTAAGCCCTGAAAGTTTTTGAGGTTGAAGGCGCGGAACGTGGTACAATAAAGAGGCTGGCCGTAACAGGTACTATAGCACAGAAAATTAAGACCAGTTTTGCCCCAATTGGGAGGGGTAGTCTTTTACCGGTGAATAACGACGTTTTGTAGACTTACGGCCTTCAAGCTGCCAGGTCTATGCTCTAAACTTAATGCCATTGACTACAGTTTTAATTACATTTAAGATTTGTTGTTCTCTATTCGCAAGGGGGCACCCCATGAACGAATCCGATTCTTGCAAATTGCTTACGCCGGGTGAGCCGGAATCTGCCGAGGAAACCCTACGTTGGGCCTGGCAGGCGTTTCAGCCGCGTATTGCAGCGAGCTCTTCCTTTCAGACACAGAGCTTGCCCTTGCTACATCTAATCTCTCGCGTTTGTCCGGAACTGCCTGTCATCTTTCTCGATACGGGCTTTCACTTTCCGGAGACGCTGGCCTTTCGCGATGAAATTGTGACTCGCTTTGGGCTGAACTTGGTCATTGCGTGTCCGGATCTCAATCCCAAAGACTTTTTGGCCGTTTACGGGGCGGATATTCACGATCGTGATCCAGACCTCTGTTGTTATCATAACAAGGTGGAGCCGATGCAGCGTGCGCTCGATGGGATGGTCGCGTGGGTAGCCGGCGTCCGGCGGGATCAGACCGCCAACCGGTTAGGCCTGCGCTACCTTGCTCCGCAAATCTCTGGTGTGATCAAAATTCACCCCCTGTTAGACTGGACTGCTGCTGATGTCGAGACATATCGCCACTGCCACGCGCTGCCCGCGCATCCCTTGGAAGTGCTAGGGTATCCCAGCATCGGCTGCGCGCCCTGCACCGCGCCCGTCTTCAATGTAGATGCGTCGGGCGATGTCCGTGCCGGGCGCTGGGCGGGCAAGGGTAAAACAGAGTGTGGTCTGCACCTTGATGGGGCGCGTGGGGTGGGGAAATAGACCGGGAATTGAACGCAAAACAGGCAGCCAGGGAGGGCTTTATGAAACCAAATACGATCTTGCCATCGGATGCGCGGTATCTACAAATCATCGTTGATCACATTACCACCTGCAAAGCCTACAAACCGGCTTTGGGGCAGGGTAAGCCTGTATCGCTGGAAGCCTTCCAACAATTGTATGGCGCGGACCCATTCTATGCCTGGTTTGGACTGAACGATCCTCTTGTCTATGCCGCACATCGCGCTGCCGGAGGCATTACTTCGGTCTACCGCCAGATTGGATTGGGCAGCGAGGTGCTGTTTCGGCAAATCCTCCAAGACCATTTGGGACTAACGGCGGAACAAGTCGCCTGGTCGTACATGACCACTGTGGAAGGGCGTAGTCGCCGTCTCTCTTTGGATGCGCGCGTGGACTTGGCTGATATTGCCGATGCCGTGCGGCGCGAAACGGTCGCGCACTGGCTACTGGAATCCGCCCGCCGTTTGGATGTTGCGCCAGGCATTGCCGCTGCGCTCAAGGGGTTGGTTTTTGAAGTCCGCCAGGGCTACAAAAGCAAAGACTCCAAGCGGCAAAATGCCGACCTTGCCAATGCCGCTACTGCTTACTCGCAAGGCTACCTTCCCGTGTTGTTGGTGCTCTCCACACAGATTGATAGCGACATTGTGGAGCGTTACACACACGCCAAATGGTGCATCTTGCGGGGGCAGTTGGGCGCATCGCCGCATCTTTCGACCTACGCCTTTGCGGAGCAGATTGTGGGCTACGATTGGGCGGGATTCTTCCAGCGCAACGCGGCTACGTTGCAGACATTGATTGCAGACATCCTCCAGGCTTTGTTGGAGCCGGAAGGCCATGATGGTTGAGCAGCGCGCCGATTTGACGTTCAAATACAACTTGAAGGCGGGCCGTCATGGCTGGCTGCGCCTGACGCCGGCTTACTCGATTAAGCTCGTCGCTCAGATTCTTGAGCAGCATCCTGAGATAACGTCTGTGCTCGACCCCTTCTCCGGCACCGGTACGACGGGCCTGGTGTGCGCCGAACGCGGGGTGCGCTGCGATTTGCTCGACATCAACCCGTTTCTCGTGTGGCTGGCACGGGTCAAGACGGCACAGTATGCGCCGGAGACGCTGCACGACGCGCGCGCCGCTGCCGCTGAGATTGTCCGCCGTGCCGCCGAGAACCGCGCTGCTGACCTGTGGACGCCGCCGATTCACAATATCACGCGCTGGTGGGCGGAAGAACGGTTGATGACCCTAGCGCAGCTGTATCACGCGCTAAATCAGGCATTGCTCGCATCCGGCCCGGCGAAGGATTTGCTTCTGCTGGCTTTTTGCGACCTGCTCATCACCTGGTCGAATGCGGCGTTCAATCACCAATCTATGTCATTCAAAGATGCGGCGGATGGGCAACTCAGCCTCTTCGATGACCGGCAGCGGATGTTGGAGCATTTCGTCAACGCGACGGCGCGGCTGGTGGAATCCGCTGCGATGCCGCTGGCGCAGCCGGTGCGCGTGACGCAGGCCGACTCGCGCGCGATTCCGGCGGGCGGCCCTTATGATTGCGTCATCACCTCGCCGCCGTATCCGAACCGGATGAGCTACATCCGCGAGCTGCGGCCCTATATGTACTGGCTCGGCTACCTCAGCGATGGCCGCGAGGCGGGCGAGCTGGATTGGCAAGCCATCGGCGGCACCTGGGGCATCGCCACCAGTCGCTTGCAAACCTGGGAACCGGATGGGGTCAAAATCCCGCACGCGGAGTTCCCGGTGCTGATTGCGGCGATAGCGCAGCAGAGCGCGGTGCTGTCGGCTTATGTGCATCGCTACTTCGCGGACATGGCGCAGCATGTGCAGAGCGTTTACCAGGCTCTCGCGCCCGGCGGGCGGGCATTCTACATCGTGGGCAACTCGCGGTTTTATGAGACCCTCGTGCCGGTAGAGCAGATTTACGCCGATATGCTCGCCGCCAGCGGCTTCGCGCACGTCGAAGTTCAGCGCATCCGCAAGCGCAACTCGAAGAAGGAATTGTTCGAGTTCCAGGTAGCGGGGCGGAAGCCATTGATTGAGTAGTAGGTACAAAATGAAGCCTAAAATCGCTAAAGGTCAAGAGTTTGGTACATGGCGACTGAAAAAGTTCTTGGGCCAAGGTGGCAATGGCTTTGTTTGGTTAGCTGTAAATTCTTCTAATGAAGCAGCCGCTATTAAAATATTGGCGAAACTGGATGGTGCAAGCGGTCAAAAAACTTATGCACGCTTTGTGACTGAGGTAAGAGTAGTTCAAGAGAATAGCGATATAGAAGGACTCTTACCAATTATTGACTACTTCTTACCAGATGAAATTACGGATGAGTACCCCTGGTATGTGATGCCTGTTGCCCAATCGTTAGATGAGTTTTTGAAAGGGAAAGATTTTGAGGCTGGTATTGAAGTGATTTTAGGGATTGGGCAAGTATTAGTTCAATTACATGAACGAGATATTTGCCACAGGGATATTAAGCCAGCCAATATTTTGGTGTGGGGTGAGAGATTCTGCTTGTGGGATTTTGGATTGGTTGACTATCCAGATAAACTCGACCTTACTGTTACTGGTGAGCGAATCGGTGCCAGATGGACGATTGCACCGGAAATGGAGCGCGATAGTCATAAAGCAGATGGTAAACCGGCTGATGTTTATTCTTTAGCAAAGACATTATGGATATTATTGACAGGTTGTAAAGATGGGTTTGAAGGACAATATGATCCCAGAAGTATAAATGCTTTGAAAAGAAGATTAATTAGACGAGATGAAGAGATTTATTTTGAGGGGGCACCCATTGATTTAAAGCCTATTGTATATACAAAGCCCCTCGATGATTTATTGATGGCTAGTACGGATCATGATCCGTTATCACGGCCCTTCATGAAAGAATTTGTTGAAAAACTAGAATTATGGAAAGTACCTGACCCAAGACCTTTATGGTGGCAGGATGTTCAAGAGAGATTGTTTCCAATAGCATTGCCGAAAAGGGCGATTTGGGGGGATATTAATGATATTGTTATTATCTTAAAATCCATAAGTTTTATTAATGGATTGAATCATATGTTTTTCCCAGAGGGCGGTGGGTTAGATTTGTTAGGTGCAGAATTAGGTAAAGAGCCCGGCACTATTGAGTTGATTCATGATATCCAGGGTCATAGTATTGTCAAACCAAAAAGATTAATTTTTGAAAATTTCAATTTTGACTGGAAATGGGAATGGAATTATTTTAGGTTAGAAACTGGAACACTGGAAAGCACAGAACTAACTCATGTTACAAATAGTTATGAAGCATTAGTTGAGATTGCTCCTTTAGAGTATGTTAGTTTAGAAGAGTGGGAATATGATATAGAAGAAGGTGGTAGAAGGTACCCATCTAATGCCAAGCAAGTTTGCCGATTTATCAATGGTGATTTCTTAATTGTGGCAAAATCGTCAACTTATAACTATATTACTTCAACTTATGATGGCAGACATAACCAAATGGAAACTGATGAATTTAGAGATTATATGAATGAAAAGGCAAATCTTGTGCAAAGGCTGTTGCAAGATGAGGGTGCAAAGGGTCTTGCTATAAAGAAGGATATTACCATCGGAGCTGTTATTCGCTCTTATCTCGATAACATATTTACAGAAGAATCAATCGAGAAATTTTCACGCAAGGATTAATCCATGACCGACCTATCCAAAACCTACACCACTAAAGAATTCAAAGGTCGGCTTGACGTAGCGCAGGATTCATCCTGCCTCTGCTGCTTACAACTATGACCACCTACTACCGCCGCAATCTTCCGCACGTCCACCCTACCTGTGCGACGTTTTTCATCACCTTTCGGCTGGCGGGAACGTTGCCTGCTGCGGTGGTCGAACAATTGCGCCAGGAGTTCGATGAAGAAGAACGCCAGTTACAAGCAGGATTCCAGGGTGCGGCTTTCTCGATGGAACGTTACAACATTCAAAAGAAATACTTTGGGCGTTACGATGCCTATCTCGACCAGATGACGCATGGCCCTACCTGGCTACGCGATCCAGTTATCGCTGGCATCGTTATACAGGAAATGCAGCGTTTGCACGGTACGCACTACGATATAGTGGCCTTTTGTGTTATGCCCAATCATGTTCATTTATTGGTGGATTGCGCGCTCTATGATGACGAAAAACGCGACAATAAGAGACATCCCTCGGTATTAAGCCATGCCCTGAAGTTGCTAAAAGGTCGCTCAGCGCGTTACGCCAATCAGCATTTGGAGCGCAGTGGCAGCTTTTGGCAGGATGAGAGTTACGATCATTTCGTGCGCGATGGCGGCGAATTGGAGCGCATCGTGTGGTATATCCTGAACAATCCAGTCAAAGCCGGGTTGGTGAATGCTTGGGATGAATGGCCGTATAGTTTTGTAACACAGGATTATGAATTTTAAGAAATTAATCCGTAAATAAGGTCTAATGCCAAAGTTTCCGTTATCAACAATAAAGTGTATTTACACCAAAGAGTCTGTATTATATGCAAAAATGAATACCCACGCCCCACTAAGACATCAATGGCGCTACTTTTTGCGCTATCAAATACATAAATCGCTTTAAAAAATCCTATATTTCTTCATTACGGAATTTAGGCAATCTGTTTTATTTCCGGTTTATTTTCTTAATTTTCATAATCCTGTGCGGGGACGGTGTAGTTTTGTAGCGCAGGATTCATCCGGCATGAAGACACAGGATAAATCCTGTGCTACGATGAGAGAATTGAAAAAGGAGCACTCCATGACCGACTTATCCAAAACCTACAACCCGAAGGAACACGAAGAACGGCTGTATGCCTGGTGGGAATCGCAGGGCTATTTCAAGCCTGCGCCTTCCGCTGGCTCGCGCTTCTGCATCACCATGCCGCCCCCCAACGTGACCGGCATCCTGCATCTGGGCCACGCGATGACCGCCGCGCTCGAAGACCTGATGACGCGCTATTACCGGATGCGCGGCTTCGAGACGCTGTACCTCCCCGGCTCGGATCACGCCGGGATTGCGACGCAGAATGTGGTGGAGCGCGAGCTCGGCAAGGAGGGGCTGACCCGCCACGACCTGGGCCGCGCCGCCTTCATCGAGAAGGCGTGGGAGTGGAAGGCGACCACGCACGCGCGCATCACGAATCAGCACCGGCAGCTGGGCATCTCGTGCGATTGGGAGCGCGAGCGCTTCACGCTCGACGAGAATTTGAGCCGCGCTGTGCGGACGGCTTTCGTCACGCTCTACGAGCGCGGCCTCATCTATCGCGGCCCGTACATGGTGAACTGGTGCCCGCGCTGCGAATCCGCCATCTCTGACCTGGAGGTGGAGCCGCAGGAGCACGACAGTCACCTGTGGCACATCCGCTATCCCATCGTCAACGGCGATTGGGACGGCCCGCGCGAGACGTGGGGCAGCGGACGCTGGGCCGAGGGCGCGACAGACTTCATTATGATGGCGACCACCCGCCCGGAGACGATTTTGGGCGATAGCGGCGTGGCGGTGCATCCTGAAGATGAGCGCTGGGGGCGGCTGGTGGGGCGCTCTGCCGTGCTGCCCGCCATCGGGCGCGAGATTCCGATTGTGGCGGATGAGGCCGTGCTGCCGGAGTTCGGTACGGGCGCAGTCAAGGTCACGCCCGCGCACGATCCCACCGACTACGAGATTGGGATGCGGCACAACCTGGCGCAGATTGATGTGATGACGCCCACCGGCCTGATGAACGCGGCCGCCGGCCCTTACGCCGGGCTGGAACGCTACGCGTGTCGTAAAGCCATCGTCGCCGATTTCGAGCGCGAAGGGCTGCTGGTCAAAATCGAGCCGTATCATCACAGCGTCGGCCATTGCCAGCGCTGCGATACGATTATCGAGCCACGCATCAGCACGCAATGGTTCGTCAAAACCAAGCCGCTCGCTGAGCAGGCCATGGAGGTCGTGCGCGATGGGACGATGCGCATCATCCCCGACCGCTTCGAGAAGGTGTGGTTCCACTGGATGGAGAACATCCGCGATTGGTGCATCAGCCGCCAGCTGTGGTGGGGGCACCGGATTCCGGTGTGGTATTGCAACGATTGCAATCACCAATGGAGCGCGCTGGCAGACCCTGCGACCTGCTCCCAATGCGGTAGTTCGGCCATCTGGCAGGATGAAGACGTGCTGGATACCTGGTTCTCCTCCGGGCTGTGGCCCTTCTCCACGCTCGGTTGGCCGGATGTGGAATCGCCCGATCTGCAACGCTTCTTCCCCAACGATATGCGCGAGACCGGCTACGACATCCTCTTCTTCTGGGTGGCCCGCGAGACGATGCTCTCGCTCGCGCTGCTGGGCAAAGCCCCGTACTCGCACGTCTACCTGCACGGTCTCATTCGCAACGAGCGCGGCGAGAAGATCAGCAAATCCATGCCCGATGCGTGGAAATACGACCCGCTCTACATCATCGAGGAGTACGGCACGGACGCGCTGCGCTACACGCTGGCGACCTCCTCGACGCCGGGCAACGATATGAACCTGGATATGCGCCGCATCGAGGGGGCGCGCAACTTCGCCAACAAGCTCTGGCAGGCCGGGCGCTTCATCCTGGGCAACCTGAAAGACGCAGACCTGTCAGGTTTGCAAAACCTGACAGGTCTAAACCTGGTTCTGGAAGACCGCTGGATTCTCAGTCGCCTGCACCGGCTCACCGGCGAGGTATTTGATCTAATGGAAACGCACCAATACGGCGAGGCCGGGCGGCGCGTGCGCGACTTCCTCTGGGATGAGTTTTGCGACTGGTACATCGAGGGCGCGAAAGTCCGCCTTTACGATGACGCCGCCGATAAAGGCATGCCGCTCGCCGTGCTGCTGACCGTGCTGGAACAGTCATTGCGGCTGCTGCACCCGTTCATGCCCTACGTCACCGAGGCGTTGTGGCAGGCGTTGCCCCCCTTACCCCCCTCATTCCCCCCCCATGTGGGGGAAGCAAAGGGGGGTGGTAAAGGCGACGCCTTGATTGTGGCCGCATGGCCCATGCAAGACGCCGCCCGGCTGGATGACGCCGCCGAGGCACAGATGGCCGTGTTGATGGAGCTGGTGCGCGGCATCCGCAACGTGCGTGCCGAGTACAACGTGGAGCCGGGCAAGCGCATCCCCGCCAGCATCGCCGCGGGCGAGCTCGCGGCGGTACTGGAAGCGCGCCGCTCGTTGCTGGAGCATCTCGCCCGGCTGGATGGGGTCGCGCTGAGCATCGCGGCGCAGGCGGAAGCCCCCGCGCAAGCCGCCTCAGTGGTGGTGGGCGACGTGGCCGCCTACCTGCCGCTCGCCGGGCTGGTGGATCTCGATGCGGAGCGTGCGCGCTTGCAGAAGGCGCTGGCGCAGCTCGAGGGCCACATCAAAAGCAGCCAGGCTAAGCTCGCCGGGCCGTTCGCGGATAAAGCCCCCGCCGACGTGGTCGCCGCCGTGCGGCAACGCCTGGGGGAGATGGAAGCCGAGGCCGCGCAACTGCGGGAGCAGCTGGGGCGGTTGGGGTAATGGACAAATCAGCAAATCGCAAATCACAAATCGCAATTTGAGATTTGCGATTTGAAATTTGAAATTTGACATTCGATATTTTTCAGGAGGAACACTTATGGCACCCGATAAGCGACAACAAAAGTTGGAACGGAAGGCCGCCAAGCGCAAGGCCAAGCAGAAGGCCGCCCGCTCAGGTGCGCAAACGCTGGGGCGCAAGGCGTTGTTGCGTAAAGCCGCCACTTGGCCCGTGATGGAGTGCTGGATCAATGAGGCATGGGAAGACCCGATGCAGCTGAATCAGCTTGTCCTGGCGCGGCGCAACCCCAACACGGGCGAAGTCATCATGGCCTCGTATCTGGTGGATCGCGCGTGTCTGGGCGTCAAGAATGCGATGGTGGGGCGGTTCGAGGATGCGCAGGAGTTCCGCACGGAGTTTCTGCAAGGCGTCCAGGCGCGGCAGGAGATGATGCGCACGGATGAGCATCATGTGGCGGCCGTCATCAAGGCCGGGCTGGATTACGCGACCAATCTCAAGTTTCGCCCGCACCGCGACTATGCCGAAGCCGCGATTATGCTGGGCGATGCCGATCCGGCCGTTTTTACTGAGCCGATTCCCGTCGGCGGGACAGAGGGTAAGCCGTTCTTCGTGTCCGGGCCGTATGACAATCCCGATAAAATCATGGCGCATTTGAACAGGCTGTTGGGCGCGGAGGGGTTTCACTACATGGCGGCGATTGATCCCGAAACCGGCGGCTGGCTATCGGAAGAAGATGATGGCTGGTTGGAGATTGATGAGGATGAGGCGATAGAATAAGCGAATGGCGAATGGTAAATAGCGAATAGCCCTCAAGAAGAATTTATCACCACAGAGATGTAGAGAACACAGAGAAATTTCTAAAACCTTCAGTGAACTCTGCGTCTTTGTGGTGAATTCGCCTTTTCTTCACGTATCCCGCATCCCGTTTCACGTTATATGATAGCACTCATCCTCTTCAAGTGCTAAAAATCCCCTCAAAATACTTGACAAAACCTGTAGCTTGTGTTACTATAAGGGGGTGTTTAGCAGTCTACCTCACCGAGTGCTAAACGACTTCAACATAATCACAAATCTATGTATGGAGGTAACGTATGAGTGTCAAAATTCGTCCCTTGGGTGATCGCGTCGTCGTCGAACCGATTGTAGAAGAAGAGATGACCTTCGCCGGTGGCAAGCTGGTATTGCCAGATACCGCCAAAGAAAAACCGCAGCAGGGCAAGATCGTGGCCCTGGGTGCGGGCGTCGAGGTCAAGAATGAAGAGGGTGTCGTGGTTGGCCCGCAGGTGGGCGACCTGGTGATCTATGCCAAGTATGCCGGCACCACCTTCAAGACCCGCGAAGGTAAGGAGATGCTGATTCTCCGCGTTGAAGACATCCTGGGTGTCATTGAAGACTAATTTCAACAAGTTCATCGGTAAGAGGAGGACATATAATTATGGCTAAGCAATTGCAATTTGGAACTGACGCGCGGGCTTCGCTCAAGCGCGGTATGGATATTTTGGCGGATGCGGTGGTCACGACGTTAGGCCCGAAGGGCCGTAACGTGGCGCTGGATAAGAAATGGGGCGCGCCCACCATCACCCACGATGGTGTGACCGTCGCCAAAGAAATCGAGTTGAAGGACCCCTTTGAGAATATGGGCGCGCAGCTCCTCAAAGAAGCTGCCACCAAGACCAATGACATCGCCGGCGACGGCACCACCACCGCCACGCTGTTGGCGCACGTCCTCATCGAAGAGGGGATGAAGAATGTGGCCGCCGGCGCGAATCCGATGCTCATCAAGAAGGGTATCCTTGCGGCTGCTGAGCGCGTGGCGGATACCATCCGGGACGCCGCTGTTGAAGTGGTAACAAAAGAGGACATCGCCAACGTCGCGGCAATTTCGGCGCAGGATCGGGAGATCGGCGAGCTTATCGCTGAGGTCATGGACAAGGTCGGCAAGGATGGCGTCATCACTGTCGAAGAATCCAAGGGTCTGGCGTTCGAGACCGAGTATGTCGAGGGTATGCAGTTCGACCGGGGTTACATCAGCCCCTACTTCATCACCAGCCCGGAGAACATGGAAGCCGTGATCGAGGATGCGTACATCCTCATTTATGATAAGAAAATTTCCGCTGCACAAGACTTGGTGCCGATTCTGGAGAAAATGGTGCAGAAGGGTATCCGCAATCTGGTCATCATCTGCGAGGATGTGGACGGCGAGGCGTTGGCGACCCTGGTGGTCAACAAGCTGCGCGGGTTGCTGAATGTGTTGGGGATCAAGGCCCCTGGCTTTGGCGACCGCCGCAAGGCGATGTTGCAGGATATTGCCGTGCTCACCGGTGGGCACGTCATCACCGAGGAAGAGGGCCGCAAACTGGATAGCGCCACTTTCGAAGATCTGGGCCGCGCCGATAAGGTCATCTCCACCAAGGATGAGACCACCATCGTCAGCGGGCAGGGCAGCGATGCGCTGATTACCGCGCGCATCGAGCAGATCAAGACCGAGATGGAGCACTCCACCTCCGATTACGACCGCGAGAAGCTGCAAGAGCGGCTCGCTAAGCTGGCCGGCGGCGTCGCCATCATCCGCGTAGGCGCGGCGACCGAGACCGAGCTCAAGGAAAAGAAGCACCGGGTCGAGGACGCGCTCAGCGCGACCCGCGCCGCTGTCGAAGAGGGCATCGTCCCTGGCGGTGGTGTGGCGCTGCTCAACGCGATGCAGGTGCTCGATGAGGTCAAGATGGAATACGCCGACGAGCAGACCGGCGTCACCATTCTGCGCAAGGCGCTGGAAATGCCCATCCGCAAGATCGCCGAGAACGCCGGTATGGACGGCGCGGTGGTGTTGGCCGATGTGCGGCGTGCGCAGGCTGAGAAGAAGAGCAATCTGATTGGCTATGATGTCATCACTGGCGAGTTCAAGGACATGGTCAAGGCCGGCATCATTGATCCGGCCAAGGTGACGAAGGGCGCGCTGCTTAACGCCGCCTCTGTAGCCTCGATGGTGCTCAGCACCGAGGCGCTCATCACCGACATCCCCGAAGCCGAGAAGCCGATGCCCGGCGGCGGCGGGATGGGTGGCGGTATGGGGATGGATTACTAAATCGTTCCCTGACGTAAATGCTACACCCCCGATCCAGTGGATCGGGGGTGTTTTTGTTGGGGTGGGGGAGGTCACAGGGCGGTTTAGGACGGATCGAGCGGGCTGCGGACGGCGAGGGGGCCGCAGTTGAGAACGTGAGTGTAAATCATGGTGGTTTTGACATCTTTATGCCCCAAAAGTTCCTGCACGGTGCGGATGTCGTAATGGGCTTCCAGAAGGTGCGTGGCAAAGGAATGGCGGAAGGTGTGGGGGCCGACGTGTTTGACGATGCCGGCAGATTTGGCGGCGGCGCGCACGGCTTTTTGGATACTGCTTTCGTGCAGGTGGTGCCGGCGGAGTGCCTCGCTGCGCGGGTCTGTGGCGATGCGGTCGGAAGGGAAAACGTATTGCCAGCCCCATTCCCGGCAGGCGTTGGGGTATTTGCGTTCCAGCGCGTCGGGTAGAAACACACAGCCGTAGCCACGTTCCAGGTCTTGCGTGTGGAGCTGTTGGACTTGCAGCAAGTGAATGCGCAATGGCTCTACCAGACTCGTGGGCAACATGGTGATACGATCTTGCGCGCCTTTGCCATCGCGCACCTGAATTTCGAGCCGTTCGAATTCGAGGTCATGCACCCGCAAGCCGCTACCGTAAAGCAGCTGCGCTACCAGCCGTTGCACGCCGGACATTTGCCCCAGCACCCGTTGGACTTCGGTTTTGGTCAACACGGTGGGGAGCCGTTTGGGTTTGCGCGCGCGGATGGCTTCCAGGTCGAGCGGATCCAGTTCCTGGCGCAGCACTTCGCGGTAAAGGAAGAGGATGGCGCTGAGGGCCTGGGTTTGGGTGGCGGCAGCGACGTGTTCCTCTACCGCGAGATGGACGAGGAAGGCGCGGATTTCCGGCGTCCCCATCTCGCGGGGGTGGCGTTTGTGGTGGAAGAGGATGAAGCGTTTGATCCAGTAGAGGTAGGCTTCTTCGGTGCGCAGGGCATAATGTTTGAGGCGGAGCGCATCGCTGACTTGATCGAGCAGTTTTCTCTCTGGCGGCATGGCAGCCCTCGCAAAATTTGACTTGTAGAAGAAGGTGTTTTATACTATTCTTTAGAGTGTAAAACGTAATGCGTAATGCGTAATGCGTAAAAAATATGAAAGCCTTGTATGTAACCCTTAGTGAAACGTGATGCGTGATGCGTGAGGAGAATTCCACACTTTTCTACCGTACATTTTCCAAGCGCATTCAGTTTTAGCCACGAATTAGCACGAATTTTACGAATTTCTTATTGTTTTCGTGTTAATTCGAGTGAATTCGTGGCAAAAATCTACAAGTGTACGGTAGCAAATTCCACACTTGATACACGCTACAGCCTGGGATCTTTCACAGGAGGCATTATACCGAAAAATTCCAGATTAGACAACTCCAGGGAGTAAAAAACGGAAAAGTTCCGTGTAAGGGTGCATTGGTGGGGCTTACACGGAAAGCGGCGGGATTTCCCGCTGTGGAGAGTGGTTAGACTGAAAGATTCGGTCTAATACAATGTTCAGCGGCGCTGCGCTCTCCCCTGCGGGGAGGCTGGCCCGCTGAACGGGCCGCGAGTTGCCCATTTCGCAGTTTTCGGCGGCGCGGCTCGCCTAGAGGAACCGTTACAGGAACATGACTGCTGATGAAGACCTATCGTCTAAGCCGCTGGCGCCGCCGAACTGCTCATTGGAGCCGTCCCCGCTCGCTACGCTCGCGGCTGCGGCTTCGCCTGGCCCCGGCGCCGCCCCGCCCGCTACGCGGGCAGGCGGCTTGGGGGGCGGCTCAACTCGCGGCCCGTTAGGCTGCCGTTTTGAGATAGGAGAAATTTTGATGGCGACACAATATATCACTACCAGTGATGGAGTACAGATTGCTTACGATGTAACGGGGCAAGGTCCTGCCCTGGTGTTGTTACACGGAGCGGGCAAGACGAGGAAAGACTGGCACAAAGTTGGCTATGTAGGCCGATTGAGCAAGGACTTCAGAGTCATTACGGTAGACATTCGTGGAAGCGGCGAGAGTGATGTATTGACGCAGATAGACGATTATGCTATCGAGAAGATCTGCAAGGATTTGGAAGAGGTGATGGAAGCCTGTGGAGAGCAGCAAGTTGGGGTATGTGGGTATAGCTTTGGAGGGAATATAGCGAGATATCTTGGAGCGTGGTCGAACCGAGTGAGGGCAATAGCCGTGATAGGGGTTCCGTTTGGGCCAGCAGTAAATGAGGAGTTTGATCGATACATAGATGAGTTCATAGAGAAGTATGGAGGGTTGGCGAGGGCGTATGCTGATGGGAGGGTGAGTGAGAAAGAGCGGAAGTCAGCGATCAAAGGGCGAATACCGGTTTGGGTAGCGTGTTTCCAGGCGATGCGCGATTGGCCAAGTATAGAAGCAGGGGAAATGGGATGTGCAAAGTTGTTGTTGAGTGGAACGAGGAACAAGAGTGCGCAGGAATGGATTGAAGAGAACGGCAAATCGTTGGAAGAGGCCGGGGTGCAAGTTGAGATTGTAGAGGGGCTAACGCATCAACAGGAGTTTAGCCAAATAGACCGCGTGTACCCGATAGTGAGATCATTCTTTGAAGGTCTAGTAGTTCAGCAAACATCAATTGTCGGATAGAGATTGTGCAATTTAATGCGCGCGTCTTCAGTGGTAAAGCGCCAGTGAATTGTGCTCGAGGCGGCGTTGCGGACCTCTTCCCAAGCGGTCACCTTTTCGATCATGGTTGCCCGATCTGGGATGCGTGCTT
>Ga0334882_1000606_pt1 | contig 53606 bp, 49 predicted proteins | sample GraSluR1_MG_5_FD_207226 | JGI IMG/M metagenome (GOLD analysis project Ga0334882, IMG submission 207226) | Sludge microbial communities from methane-producing bioreactor in Wageningen University, Netherlands - Granular Sludge_15_04-R1 | ecosystem: Engineered > Bioreactor > Anaerobic >... | reverse complement strand
GGACCAGCTTCCCAACCCCGCTGAAGCAGGGCAGGCCCCGCTCTCAGCTGGGCAGGGCTGAACGCCTGTCCCGCCAAAGGCGGGATCGCGAGTTCGAACCTCGTCTCCCGCTCCACTTTATTTTGACAATGGTGGGCGTATACATTCTGTATTCAGCCGAGCTGGACCAGTTCTATACGGGGCTTTCCATGCATCCGCAACGCCGGCTTCGGCAACATCGTCGCGGGACTTCGGCCTGGACCCGTCGCGCGGCGGACTGGGTGCAGGTCTATCAGATCCAGGTGGAAACCCTTGCCCAGGGGCGGGCCGTGGAGAAGCACATCAAACAACGAGGAGCCCGGCGATTTGTAGAGGACCAGCTTCCCAACCCCGCTGAAGCAGGGCAGGCCCCGCTCTCAGCTGGGCAGGGCTGAACGCCTGTCCCGCCAAAGGCGGGATCGCGAGTTCGAACCTCGTCTCCCGCTCCACTTTATTTTGACGATGGTGGGCGTTTACATTCTGTATTCGGCCAAGCTAGACCAGTTCTATACGGGACTTTCCACGCATCCGCAACGCAGGCTTCGTCAGCATCGCCGCGGGACTTCGACTTGGACCCGCCGCGCGACGGACTGGGTGCAGGTCTATCAGATCCAGGTGGAAACCCTTGCCCAGGGGCGGGCCGTGGAGAAGCACATCAAACAACGAGGAGCCCGGCGATTTCTGGAGGAACAGCTTCCCAACCCCGCTTGGAGCTGGGCAGGCCCCGCTTGGAGCGGGGCAGGGCTGAACGCCTGTCCCGCCGGAGGCGGGATCGCGAGTTCGAACCTCGTCTCCCGCGCCACAACTTGTTTCGCAGAGAATTTTGTAGCGATGGCCTTGCCTGCCAAGGGGGAGCGGTTTGTGGACAAACTTAGGATTGTGCTTTTCCCGGCGGGGGGCGGTGGTTAGAGTTCGGGTTCGGAAAGGCTATTCCCGTCATGAAGAAATGCGTCGTGTTTGGCTTGGTTGTACTGGCGATTGTTTCGGATGGTATGGCGCAGCGGCGACCGCCGCCGCCCGGGGTGATCCCGCTGCCGCCGCCGCGGATGGAGTTGACGGATACGAATTCCGTTCCCATGCAGGTGCGGGAGTACTCGGTGGCGGCCGCGGTGCGCGGGCTTCATGCCACCGTTGAAACCACGATGGTCTTCCACAATCCGAATTCCAGGCTCCTGGAGGGCGAGCTGGTGTTTCCGCTTCCGGACGGCGCCGCCGTTTGCGGCTATGCGCTGGATATCGGCGGAGTGCTGGTGGACGGCGTGGTTGTGACGAAGGAAAAGGCACGGGTGGCCTTTGAAACCGAAACCCGCCGGCAGATCGATCCGGGCCTGGTCGAGCATGTGCGCGGAAACCTCTACCGGACGCGGATCTATCCGCTACCTCCCAAGGGCTCGCGCACCATTCGCCTGGTGTATACCACGCCGTTGGCGCTGGCCCCAGACGGCGACGCGGCGTTGTTCCTGCCGATGCCGCGCGAGACTCTCGAGAAGCTGGCGATCCTCATCGAAGTCGCCGACGAATCCGCGGCCGCCCCCGAGCTGGGGGGGCTGGGCGACCGGCGTTTCGAGCGGGCCGAAGCGTTCTGGCGGGTGGAGTCGGTCCGAACGGATGCTGCGCCGGGCGAAGACGTGTGGGTCGCCCTGCCGCGTCTGCCCGCTGAGCTGGCATCGATCGAACGAACCCCGGATGGGGCGGTCTGGTTTTCCATCTCTGCGATCGCCCCGGCCGGCGAAACCGGCGGAGCGAAGCCGCCCGAGCGCTTCCATGTGCTTTGGGACGCCTCCGGCAGCCGCGCTGGCGCGGATAGGCAAAAGGAAGTCGATCTAATCGCGGCATTGCCGGCCGAGTCCGCCTTCCGCCTCACCGTGTTCCGCGATGTACCCGAACCCACGCAGGAATTCAGTTCCGCCGCCGAACTGCTGGCGGCGCTCAAACAAGCCCCGTGGGACGGCGGCACCGATATGGCCGCGCTGTCCGCCGTCGTTCCGGACGACAACGGCGTGCAGGTGTTGTTATTCTCCGACGGCCTCGACACGCTCTCCGGGCAGTCGCTGGAGTTCGCCGGAACCAAACCCATCGCCATCGTTTCGCAGACGGTGGCCGACCGCGAATCCCTGCGCCAGGCTTGCTCGGGGGCGTTGATCGATCTGCAGACCATGGCCACAGCCGAGGCGCTGGAGCAGATCCTCCATCCGCCCCCGCGGGTCGTTGGTCTGAAGGGCACGGGGATTGCCGATGTCCAAGGGGCGGGCCGCCCGGCCACGGGCCGGGTGCGGCTGCTCGGCCGGTTGACCGCGGATGAAAGCACCGTCCGAATCGAATATGCCGGCGGGAAGTATTCGGAGCCCTTCACGCTCCGCGCCACCGGGGCTCGGGAAGGAACGACGCTTGCCACGGCCTGGGCGGCGGCGCGCGTGGCCCAACTGTCCCCGCGCGCCGAGTCCTTTGCCTCCGAGCTGCTGGCGCTGGGGCGGAAACATGGTCTTGTCAGTCCGGCGACTTCCCTGATGGTGCTGGAGACGCTGGATCAATGGGTTCGCCATGAAATCGAACCGCCGGAATCCCTTCCCGAGATGCGCGAACGGTGGCAGCAGGCGATGAAAAACCGCCGGCCGGACGAAGAGAGTGCTCGCACGCGGCATCTCCAGCGGTTGGAATCCCTCTGGAAACAGAGGATCGAGTGGTGGAACAGCGATTTCTCCGGGGCGGTCGCCGCGACACCTTCTGGGCTCGACCAGGCCGGACGGCCCTCCCGCCGACCCCAAGGCATGCCCAGGGATTCCCGAGTGGCGGCCATGGTGGCGCCGTCGATGGAGGCCGGTGTACTGCTGGACGGGGTCGATGCGATGTCGTCGGAGATGGAACACGCCTTTGCCGCCAGTCCCGCGCCGGCACAGGCTCCGGCCGAGAGGCCGGCGGCGTCGATCCACGTCAAGCCGTGGAGCCCGGATGTCCCCTACTTGAAAGCGATCCGCCGCGCGAAGAAAGCCAAACGGTATGAGGCCTATCTGACCCAGCGCCAGGAATGGGCGCAGAGCCCGGCGTTCTTCCTTGATTGCGCCGGGTTTTTTCTCGAGCAGGGCGAAGCGGTCCTGGGACTGCGAATCCTGACGAACCTGGCGGAGCTGCGGATCGAGGATCCGGCGCTGATGCGGGTGCTGGCGTGGCGGCTCCGGCAGGCGGGCGAAATCGACCGGGCGATCGTACTGCTCCGGCGCATCGCCCGACTCCGCGCGGAGGAGCCGCAGTCCTTCCGCGATCTGGCGCTGGCCTTGGCCGAGCGCGGGCAATCCCGGCGGGATCCGGCCGACCTCGAGGAGGCCATGGATCTGCTCCGGAAGGCGGCGTTCACGCCTTGGGCACGCCACGCGGACAGTCTGCCGCTCTTTGCCCTCGAGGAGCTCAATGCGCTCGTTGCCTGGATCGGCCGGCAGGAATGGAAGGAGAGCGCGGCGCCCGTCGTGCCGGAGGTGGACGCGGCCTTCCGCCAGAACCTGGATCTCGACATTCGGATCGTGATGTCCTGGGATGCGGACGCGACAGACATCGACTTGCACGTGGTCGAGCCGGGCGGCGAGGAAGCCAGCTACCAGAACAACCGGACGGCCCGAGGCGGCCTCGTCACGCAAGACATCACCGATGGCTACGGCCCGGAGGCCTATCTGGTCCGCGCGGCTCCTCCTGGGGCCTATGACATCCAGGCCCATTATTTCGGATCGCGTCAGCAAACCCTGGTTGGTCCCGCCACGGTGACGGTCACCGCCTTTACCGATTGGGGCCGCGTGGAACAGCAGCAGCAGACCCTGACGCTGCGCCTCGACCGGCCCAAAGAAAAGGTGGCCGTGGGCCGGATCGTATTTGCCGGCGCGGGACACCCGGCGCAACCCGGCGAATTCACCACGCTGCGGCCGGGCATGACGGCGGAGGAGGTCCTGGCCGTGGTGGGAGAGCCCCTCGAGCGCCTGGACGACACCTGGCTCTATGGCGCGGAGCCCCGGCGGGTGGAAGTCCGCTTCGACACGCAAGGCCGCCTGGAGCGGGTGGTGGAAATCCTGCCGGGAGGGGTCGAGACCATCTTGATCCAGTAGGTTGGCGAATTCACAAGGTTCCGGAGATGGGCGGTCTCGTTGGAGTTCGAGGCGAGAGTCCATATCAAAGGCAATGTGCCGCCCTTCAAGGACGGGGAGACCGTGCGCGGCGATGTGCAACTGCACACGCAGGCCGCCGGTACGCGGGCATGGCTCAACACCATGAACAAGGGGAATTGAGGCCTTTGCCGAGGAAGTCAAAAACCGCCTGGCCCAATAGCTGCCGGTTCGAATGCCGCCCCGTACCGCCGCCTCAGGTGCAGGGATTTCATTGGTAGGCGTGGTCGGGGCCGGGAAAGGCGGAGGTTTCCACCTCGGACTTGTAGGCGGCAACGGCGGAGGCGATGCCGGCGCCCAGATCGGCGTAGCGCTTGACGAATCTGGGTTTGAAGTCGCCGGAGAGCCCGAGGATGTCGTTGATGACAAGAATCTGCCCGTCGCAATCCGGCCCGGCGCCGATGCCGATGACGGGGATCTGGACGGTGGCGGCGACGTGCGCGCCGAGGGTGGCGGGGACGGTCTCGACGACGACGGAGAAGGCGCCGGCGGACTCGACGGCGCGGGCGTCGGCCAGCAGTTGCCGGGCGCCCTCTTCGTCGCGCCCCTGCACGCGAATGCCGAGGGTCTGGACGCTCTGGGGCGTGAGGCCGATATGGGCGAGGACGGGGATGCCGTTTTGGACAAGCGCCTGGATGCAGGGGGCGCGGAATTCGCCGCCCTCGATCTTGACGGCCTGGCAGCCGGTCTTCTGGATGGCGCGTCCGCAGTTGCGCAGGGCCTGTTCGATGGACGCCTGATAGGTCATGAAGGGCATGTCGATGACGACCATCGCGCGCTTCACCGCGCGCACCACGGCGGCGGTGTGGCGGATCATGTCGAGCAGCGAGACCGGCAGGGTGTTGTCGTAGCCCAGCAGGGTCGTGCCCAGCGAGTCGCCGACAAGAATGAGCGGGATGCCCGATTCATCGATGATTCTCGCGGTCTGAAAGTCGTAGGCCGTCAGGCATGCGATTTTCTCGCGGCCTTTCATGGCGGTGATGTCAGCGGCGGTCAGGGGTTTGGTTTTCATAAGAGGTCAGAGGTCAGGAGACAGGGGGCAGGGGGCAGGGGGCAGGGGGGGAGGGGGCATCCGCCTTTGCCAAGGCTCCGGCGGACAGGGGGGAAAGAGGAAGATTCCATATCCAATTATTCCATATCCAGATTTCAAGGGGAGGACGGGGGATTTTCCACGGTGTGGAAAATGATTTTCCATGGCGTGGAAAATCCGGGGAAAAGTTTTCCATGGCGTGGAAAAACCGGGAAAAAAGTTTCCATGGCGTGGAAAACGGGCATGGCTACCATTCGGCCATGATTTTCTGGATGCTCTGGCCGGGTGGAAGGGCGGCAAGGATATCGCGGACGCGGCGATCATGGCCGGGCAGGACGAGGTAGCCGCGGACATCGGCGAGGGGTTGCAGGACGAAGCGGCGCTTGGTCCAGCGCGGATGGGGGACCACCAGGCCGCCGCTGCGGAGGGTTTGTCCGTTGTAGTAGATCAGGTCGATATCGATCAGGCGCGGGGTGTTGGGGCGCAGGGTGCGCTTGCGGCCCAGATCGGTCTCGATTTTCTGCATTTGGGCGAAGAGTTTGTGGGCATCGAGGGAGGTGCCGACGATCAGGATGGCGTTGTAGAAATCGACATTGGCAAATTCCTCGGGGACGCCGACGGGTTCGGTCAGGTAGACGGGGGAGGTGGCCAGGACGGTGATATCGGCGAGGGCGGCGATGGCATCGCGGGCGGCGCGCAGGTTGGTGAGGGGATCGCCAAGGTTGGAGCCGAGGCTGAGGCCGGCTTCGATGCCGTTCATGAGGAAGCTCCGGAGGGCAGGCCAAGGACATCCCGCATGCCGTAGAGGGCGGGGGCGTGGCCGGGCAGCCAGGCGGCGGCGCGCAGGGCGCCGTGGGCAAAGGTGTCGCGCGAGGTGGCGCGGTGGGAGAGCTCGACGCATTCGCCGTCGGCCGCAAAAAGGACGGTGTGGTCGCCGACGATGTCGCCACCGCGGATGGCGTGGAACCCGATCTGCCGTTCGGGGCGTTCACCGGGGATGCCGGAGCGCCCGTCGAGGGCGACTTCCTTGAGGGGCCAGCCGAGGCCGGCGGCGGCGGCCTCGCCCAGGAAGAGGGCGGTGCCGGAGGGGGCGTCTTTCTTGCGGCGGTGATGGCGCTCGATGATTTCGCAGTCGTAGCCGCGACCGGAGAGGGCGCGCGCCGCCTGTTCGATCAGGGCATAGAGCAGGTTGATGCCCAGGCTCATGTTGGCCGCCAGGACGATGGGGATCTTTTCGGCGGCGGCGGCGATGGCGGCTTTGCCGGATTCGTCGAGGCCGGTGGTTCCCACCACGCACGGGATGCCGGCGGCGGCCAGACGGGGCGCGGCGGCCACGCTGGCGGTGTGGAAACTGAAGTCGATGGCGACATCGGCCCCCGCCGACAGCGCGGCGTCAAGGTCCGCGGCAATGGGCACGCCCAGGGCGCGGACGCCGGCGGCGGTGCCGGCATCCTCGCCCAGCAGAGGGGAGTCCATCCGATCAATGGCGGATACGATCTCGAGGCCGTCGTAGGCGGTTCCGGCGACCAGGCGGGTAATGGCCTGGCCCATGCGCCCGGCGGCCCCCATCAGCAGGATTTGGAGGGGTGCCTTCATGCCAGCAGGCCCACATGGACCAGGGTTTCGCGCAGCTTGGCGCGGTTGGGCTCGGTCATGTCGCACAGGGGCAGGCGGTAAACGGCGGGCCCGAGGCCGGCCATTTCCATGGCGGCCTTGATGGGGATGGGATTGGTCTCGAGGAAGATGTCGGTGAAGAGGCGGTAGAAGCGATAGTGCAACTCGCGCGCTTCGTCCCAGCGGCCGGCGGCGGCGGCGTGGACCAGGTCGGCCACGGCCTTCGGGGCGACGTTGGACGCCACGGAGATGACGCCATCGGCGCCGACAGCCATCATGGGCAGAGTGAGCGAATCGTCGCCAGAGAGCACGCCGATGTCGCAGGCATTCTTGATGCGGCTGACACGGTCGACGCTGCCGCCGGCCTCCTTGACGCAGACGACGTTGGGATGCCGGGACAGTTCGGCGATGGTGGCGATGGCGATCTCGCAGGAAGTACGGCCGGGGACGTTGTAGAGCACGACGGGCAGACCGAGTTCGGCCACGGCGGAAAAGTGGCGAACCAGGCCGGCCTGGGTCGGCTTGTTGTAGTAGGGGGTTACCTGGAGGGTGCCGTCGGCCCCGAGATCGGCGGCCGCCCGGGTCAGTTCCAGGGCTTCGGCGGTGGAGTTGGCCCCGGTGCCGGCGATGACCTTGACGCGGCCCGCGGCGGTTTCCACGGCGATCCGGATCACGTCGATGTGTTCCGACGTGTCCAGAGTGGGCGATTCGCCGGTGGTGCCAACGGGTACCAGCCCATCGATGCCTGCGGAAATCTGGGATTCGATGCGCTGACAGAGGGTGTCCGGATCCAGACGACCATCCGGGCGGAAGGGGGTGGCTAGTGCGGTGTAGGCGCCTGTGAACATGCAAATCTCCTTCTGGTTCAAGATCCGCGGGCCATTGTGGAAGATCGGGATCAAATGAACAGAAAAAAATCAATGCCAGCGGGTATAGGCCATCGGGCGGACGAATCAATATTTACAGAAAGTATATTTATACTATTTATAAATACTATATATATACATTTTATAAATAGTATAATCTGCGACAAGTGGCCGGGCAGGGGAAGATGGGATTGGAATGGCTTGTGGGGGATTGGAGGCAGGAGGCAGAGATCGAGGCAGAGATCGAGGAAAAACGATTGAGGGAAAACGATTGCGGGCGGGGGAGGGGTCCGCTATGGTTGCAGACGATGCCACAGGAAGATCCATCCAAGCAGCAGCATCAAGCAACGATGCGCATTGATATTACGCCGGCGATGCTGGAGCAGCTCCAGCAGGCGCCGTCGCCGTCGGGGGTCCGCTTTGGGCAACGGTCGGGAAACGTGTCGTCGCCGCCGCGCATGGGCTCGCCCGCCGTGATCCGGATTCCGGGGACGCCGGCGCGACCGTTGGGCGGCGAAGATTTCCAGGTGCTGCTGCAGAGCATCTATGATGCGGTGTTCATTGCGGACCCGCAGGGGATGATCCTGGGGGCCAATGTGCGCGCGGAGCAGTTTTTCGCGGCGCCGCGGGCGGACTTGTGCAAGAAGAACATCTTCGACTGGCTGTACGGCGCGGAGCGGAGCCTGCTGGATACGATTCTGGGGTCGCTGGAGAACAATCGCTTCGTGCTGATCCAGGCGCTGTGCCGGCGGGCGGACGAGACGATGTTCCCGGCGGAGATCTCGGTGAGCCGGTTGGTGCTGGGCGGGAAGGCGCACCTGAGTTTCTTCATCCGCGACATCACGCTGCGCAAGGAGACGGAGGAGCGTTTAAAGACTGGCTACAATGCGTTGCAGAATTCGGCCAGCGGGATTGCGGTGGCGGATGTGGAAGGGCATCTGGCGGGCTATGTGAACCCGGCGATGCTGGAGCTGCTGGGGCTGGAAACGGCCGACGACGCCTACGAGTACAATTTCGCCCAGTTCCTGCAGGAGGAGGCGCTGGCGGCCGACATGGTGACGACGGCGCGCAACGGCGACACCTGGACGGGCGAACTGGAAATGAAGCGCAAGCAGGGCGATCCGTTCTTTGCGCAGGTGTCGATGGCGCCCAACTTGAATCCCGACGGGGCGATGACCGGGATCGTGATTTCGCTGGTGGACGTGACGCCGCAGCGGCAGGCCCAGCAGCAGCTCGAGCTCTACGCGGGCCAGTTGCGCCAGAAAAACATCGAGATGGAAGCCGATCTGCGCATGGCGCGCGACCTGCAATACGCGTTTCTGCCTTCGTCGTATCCGGTGATCACGGCCCCCGGAAAGGGCCGGCTGGATTTTGCGCATGTGTACCATCCCAGCGGCATGGTGGGCGGGGATTTCTTCGACCTGCTGCCGGTTTCCAGCAGCCGGGTGTTGGTGTTTGTGGCCGACGTGATGGGCCATGGGGCGCGCGCGGCGCTGGTGGTGGCCACCCTGCGCGGGTTGCTGGAGCAGATTGCCAAGGACAGCCAGGATCCGGGCGAGTTCATGACCCGGCTGAACGCGACCTATTCAAAGATTTTCAGCAGCGCGAGCGAACTGATGTTCGCGACGGCCTGCTGCGTCCTGTTCGATGTGGAGGCCGGCTGCATTCTGCACGCCAATGCGGGCCACCCGCTGCCGATGGTGATTGAGCCGGACAACCGCGTGGTGGAGGCGCGCCTGGCCACCGAAGCTCTGGGGCCGGCCCTGGGGTTGTTTGGCGATGCGAGTTATTTGGCCATGAAGGTTCCACTGGAACCGGGCAAACGGGTTATCTTCTACACGGATGGCCTGACCGAAGCCCGTTCCCCAGGCCATGAGGAATTCAATGAGGACGGCCTGTTGAAATCGCTCAACGCCCATCAACAAGAACCCATGCCCGCGCTGTTGGATAGGGTGGTTCGCGACGTGGTGGAGTTCACGGGCACGCCGGTGTTCGAAGATGATGTCTGCCTGCTGGGCGTTCATTTTGTCGAGGACACGGATCAACCGCAGGATCAGGGAGCGCAAGCATGAAAAAGCCGGCATGGATGATGGTGGTGGTGCTGGGGGCCGCCCTGGGGGTGGAGGCGCAACCGCCTCCCAAGTATATCCAGCAGCAGCCCCTCCCGCCGCCGGGGCAGAAAATCATTGAGCCATCGCCGGCCTTTTATCAACGGCATGGCCTGCCGCCGCCGGAGATTGCGCCGGCCCCGCCGCGTCCGGTTCCTCCACCGGCTCGTCCCGAGGTGCAGCCGCCTCCCCGTCCTGCCCCGCCGCCGCCGCGTCCAGTGGTTCAACCGCCTCCGAAGGTCATACAGCAGCAGCCCCCTCCGCCGCCGCGTCCGGTGGTGCCGCCGCCGCCGCGTCCGGCGCCCCCGCCCCCGCGGCCCGTCGTGCAGCCCCCGCCCCCGCGACAACAGCCGCCGCCTCCGCCGCGACAACAGCCGCCCCCGCCCCCGCCATCGCGTCCCTGGCCTCCGGAGCCCCCTCCGCCGCCGCGTCCGGTTCCGAATCCGCCGCCGCGTCCATTCCCTCCGGATGGGCCGATGGGAGAGCCCATGCCGTTTCCCTCCGTGCCATTTCCGGTACAAAACTGAAGGATATCCGATCCCATGACCTTGGCTTGCGTGGAGATCGGCTGTTGGGCATTATCTGCCCGAGTTGGGTAATTGGCATTGGCAGAATTCGCCCCGGGCGCCCTGGCGCCCCTTCGTTATTTTGACCCGCAATCATAGTACTAGAGGAACATACATTCATGAGTAGAGCAGTGGTAATGTTGGGACTGGCGGCGGTACTGGCCGGAGCAATGGTGGTTCGCGCGCAGGATGCGCGGCGTGAGATTCAGCCCTCCCCGGCGTTTTACCAGCGGCATGGGGCGGCGCCCCAGGCGGCTCCCCTGCCGGTGCCGGCGGCTCCGGCTGCGGCCCGTCCGTTGCCCCCCCCGGCCGTGTCGCCCTCGCCGTTGCCATCGCATCCGGGATCCCCGGCGCAAGCCCAGCCCTTGCCGCGCCATCCGACATCGACACCTTCGGCGCTGCCGCCGCATCCGCGTACTCCGGCCCAGGGGCAGGCCCTGCCGCGCCATCCGACCGCTGCGCCGGTGTACCGGCCCGTCGCGCCGGCTCCGACGCAACCGGTTGTCCAGCCGGTTCCGGCCCCCCGGCCCATCCAGCCCCAGCCGCTTCCGGTGGCCCAGCCTGCGCCGCGGCCTGTGGCGCCGCCCCCGCCGCCCGCGGTGCGGCCGGTGGTCTTGCCGGCAACGGCGGCACCTCAGGCGGTCCCGGTGGTTGCTCCCATCGTGCAACCGGCCACCTGGAGCGAACCGCAGGTGTCGTTCCCGGCGCCACCGCCGGCCCCGATGCCGGCCCAGCAGCCGGTCTATTACGAGCAACCGTCTCCGGCATATCCAGCCCGGCAGCCAGCCCAGGTCCTCCCCCCCCCGCCGGCTCCGTATCCGGCCCAGTCGCCGGTCTATCATGATCCGCAGCCGACGCGGATGCGGTTGGCGGTTGAACCCGAGCCGGAGACGGGAACCGCCGTGACCGTTCGATCCGGCGGCTGGAGATGGCCCGGGCTGGCGTTGGGACCCAAGTTCGGGACGACGGGCGTGGGTGGCGACCTCACGCTGGGCGTCAGCCGCTACTTGAATCTGCGCAGCGGGGTCAACTATGCCCGATTCTCCTTTGGGGATTCCGATGGCGATGTGGAATACAAAATGGAACACATCGGCGTCCCGCTGTTCTTGGACATTTATCCCGGGGGCGGCAGCTTCCGGCTTGTGGCGGGTGCGTATTTCCATCCCAAGACCAAGTGGGAGATGGTGACCACGCCAACCGGGCGGGTCCGGATCGGCGACAACGTGTATACAGCGGACCAGGCCGGCACGTTGACGGGCGCCGTCGAGCCCAGCAATGTGATTTCGCCCTATCTGGGCATTGGTTTCGGCAACGCCGTGGGCGAAAACCACCGGATGAGCTTCTCGCTGGACCTGGGTGTGATGTTCAATACCTATGATGTGTCGCTGGTTTCGGATGGAACCAGCAGCGGTGATGCGACCTTCCAGGAGGATTTGGAGACACTCCGGAAGTCCATCAAGAAGGATGCCGACTACTTCCAAATCTATCCGGTGCTGACCTTGGGATTTGCCATCCGATTCTGATGGGGGGCCGCATACACCGGGAGCGATGATCATGCGCGACTGGGTAAAAGCATGGATACTGAGCCTGGCCCTGCCCTTGGCAGGGTGGGGCGAGGGGATGTATGCGGATTTCTCCACTTCGATGGGCGAGTTCAGCGTCCGGCTGGACGTTGAGCGCGCCCCCCGGGCGGTGGCGGGGTTTGTCGGGCTGGCCACGGGGGAAAGCGCTTGGCTGGATACCGAAACCAACCTCTGGTTCCGGCCGTTCTACAATGGATCGATTTTTCATCGGGTGGTGAAAGATGGCGAAGGCGGTGGCATGGCCATCCAGGGCGGAGGCCAGGCCTCGCGGTCGGTCAATACTAACAATGGCGTGGTGACCACCAACTTCATCGGGCCGGGCTACCAGATGCTGGAAATGGTCACGAACGGACTGGCGCATTCCAACGGAGTGATCTCGATGGCCAATTCGGGCCCGAACACCGATGGCTCGCAATTCTTCATCACCGCGGCCCCTGTGCCGGCCTGGGACGGGGCGTATTCGATTTTTGGCCACGTGGTGTCGGGCATGCCGGTGGTGGAGGCGATTGCCGCCGTACCGGTGCAGGGCAGCGGATCGCGACCGGTGGAGGATGTGCACCTGCATCAAGTGAGCATCCGCCGCGAGGGGCCGGCCGCCGAGGCGTTCGATATCCATGGCCAGGACATTCCGGTCCCGGAGCCGGCGCCGATGAACATCTACGGATTGGGGGACGCGCTGGGGCTTGAGATCGAGTTGGCCACCCACACCCGGCCGCTGCTGTTCAGCGAATCCGCGGATGTCCAGGAGTGGATCCGAGCAGAGATGATCCCGGGGCTGACCTACTACACCGGTTCGACCCAGATCCTGACGAATGTCATTCCCTACTCGGAGATGGGCGGCCGCTATTTCTTTCATACCTCCCGCATCCGCTATCCGGTGCCCCGCACTCCTCCGGCCAACCAGCGGGGGAAGCTATTCACCTTTTATTGGGACGTGGAGCCCCCGATCAAGTACGAAGTCTATTTTTCGACCAACTTTCCTTATCAGGGCACTTTCCGGGTCACGACCACCAACGAGGTGACGGGCATGACGTTCGGGGGCGACACGTGGTCGCGGGAGATCTACTCGGGCCGGCTGGTGTTCATGGACGGCACCGGGATGTACGGCCGGGACTACTTCTATTCGCTGGGATTCAATCCGGGACAGATCACCAACCGGTTTACGTGTACGATTCGGGAGTGGATCAACCTGAACGAATTTCAAATCTTGAACGTGTCGGGTGTGTTCACGATGGAATAGGCGGGGATTTCCTGTTTGCATGGCGGGGGCGGCGGGGGGTAGGATTCGAGTCGGAATGAAAATTGTCAAAGATGGATATTCGCTGATCATCGGGTTGCCGGTGGCCGGCTTGGTGCTGGGGATGATCGCCCAGACCGGCGGAAGCCGCGTGGCGGCGGTGGTGCTCTACGCCCTCGGCTTGCTGGGCTGCCTGTTCATGCTGTACTTTTTCCGGGATCCGGAGCGGACGCCGGTTTGCGGCCCGGACGAGTTCGTGTCGGCCGCCGATGGCGTGGTCCGGTCGGTGGAAACCCTAGAAGAGAAGCGTTTTTTGAAGTGCCCCGCCGTGCGGATCAGCGTGTTTTTGAATCCGTTCAACGTGCATGTGAACCGCGTGCCGCTGTCGGGGACGGTCCAAGAGGCGGGCTATACGCCCGGGCGGCACCTGCTGACGCTGGATGCGCGGTCCTCGGAGGTGAACGAGCACAGCTCGATCCTGATCGAAGGCGGCAAGACGCGCTGCCTGGCGCGCCAGATCGTGGGGCCGGTGGTGCGGCGGGTGGTGTATTGGCTGGAGCCGGGGCAGGCGGTGGAAAAGGGCCAGCGCCTGGGGATGATGAAGTTCGGCTCCCGCATGGACTTGTATTTTCCGTTGGACGAGGTCGAGGCGACGGTAAAACGCGGCGACCAGGTGGCCGCGGGCCTCACGGTGGTGGCGCGCCTGAAGAAAGCGGCGGGTTGAGATGACGTCCTGGCGGCAATGCGTTCCGTGCGCCTTCACCTTTGCGGCGCTCTGCGCCGGGGTGGGCAGCATCCTGGCGGCGGGGGCGGGAAATTTCCTGCTGTCGGCGCAGTTGATTCTGGTCTCGCTGATTCTGGATGGGCTGGATGGGACGCTGGCGCGGCTCTTGAGGGCCCAGACGAGTTTCGGCGCCGAACTGGACACCTTCGTGGACATTACCAGTTTCGGGATCGCCCCGGCCGTGTTGCTGTACCTGCACCCCGATGGATTGAGCGCGGTTCCGTTCTGGGGGCTGGTGCTGGCGTTTTTCTATGCGGCATCGGGGGCGGCGCGGCTTTCCCGCTTCCGCGTGGTGGACCCCTTTCGCGGCCAGCGCGGATTCCTGGGGCTGCCCATCACGACGGCGGCGGGATTCGTTGCGGCCTATCTGATCGCGCTGGAATGCCCAGCGGCGAAGGCGAACCTGCCGGTTTCGCTGGGGAGCGGGCCCTTGGCGGCGGTGTTCTGGGGGGCGGTGATGCTGATGCTGATTCTGCAGATGTCGCACATCCGTTATTCCAAGCCGACCAAGAACCCGAAGGTGTTGATTCCCTTCATGGTGTTTGTGGTGATGTTGTTCATCCGACCCGTGGCGGCCTATTCGGCCATGGCCATGTTCCTGTACGGGATCTGGTTTGCCTTCATCTCGCCATTTTTCTTTCGACACTTTCTGGCGCACCTGCCTCCGGAGCCCCCGCTGCTGCCGGTGGATGGGGCCGAAGAAGGGCCCGAGTCGTGAGCGGCGCGGTCTACGCGGGCAGTTTCGACCCGGTGACCTTCGGGCATGTCGACGTGGCCGAACGGGCCGCGCATGTTTTCGACCACTTGACCCTGGCGGTGGCCGAGGATCCCCGCAAGACGTTGCTCTTCCCGCTGGAGGAGCGCCTCGCCCTGGCCAAGGCCAGCATGGCCCATCTGGACAATGTCGAGGTGGTCCCCTTTTCCGGCCTGCTGGTGGACTGGGCGCGCGCCCATGGCATCCACACCCTGATCCGCGGGCTGCGGGCGTTTTCGGATTTTGAGTACGAATTCCAGATGGCCTTGACCAACCGCAAGCTGGCGCCGGACATCGAGACGATGTTCCTGATGCCCAACGAGGTGTTCAGCTACATCAGTTCCAGCATGGTCCGGGAGATTGCCGCGCTGGGCGGGGCGGTGGGCAAGTTTGTCCCGGAGCCGGTGGCCGAAGCCCTCAAGCGCAGGTTGGCGAAGGCGTGAGTCCGGCGGGCCGCCGCCCTCCCCGGGCGGCGCCGAACAGAGGATGAACCCATGATCCGTATCGAAACCACCCAGATCGGCGAAAAGGGATTCGCCGTGGCGGGCGAGGCGCCCGGGACGCTGCTGGACTTGGCGCACGACCCGGTCGCGCGCGAGGACGGCCCGATCCGCTACGACCTGACGGTTGAGCGGGCGGGGACGGAACTGGTCGTGCGCGGCGCCGTGGAGGCGCCCCTGCGGATGCGGTGTTCGCGCTGCGCCGATTTTTTCTCGACAACCGTCCGGGTTTCGTCATTCTTGCACGCCTACGAATGGGCGGAGCATCCGGAAGTGTTGGATGTTTCGCCCGACGTGCGCGAGGACATCCTGCTGGAGATACCGGGATTTCCCCTCTGCGACAAGGCTTGCAAGGGGCTGTGTGCCCACTGCGGCCGGGATTTGAACGAGGGCCCGTGCGGCTGCGCTCCGGAAACGGAAGCGCTCTCCCCGTGGGCGGCGTTGGAGAACTGGGTGGCGACACCCGGCCCGCGGCCGCCGGCGGGAAAAGCCGGCCGGGTTCGAGACAACCAGGAGAAGAAACATGGCCGTTCCAAAACGTAAAGTATCCAAGAGCCGCCTGCGCATGCGCAAGGCCGCCTGGGCGGGAAAAATTCCGCAGGCGGCGGCGGTGGTTTGCCGCGAGTGCGGGGCCCCGACGCTGCCGCATCGCGTGTGTCCCGCCTGCGGCAAATACAAGGGCCGCCAGGTGGTGATCAAGGAAATCAAGGATTGATGACCCGGGGGCTTTCCGGCCCATCGCGGGCGGCCTGACACCATGCGAATTGCCGTGGATGCCATGGGGGGCGACTTTGCCCCCCGAGCCATCGTCGAGGGCGCCGTTCACGCCGCGCGGGCCGAGCCCGCCATTGAGCGGCTCTTCCTGGTGGGCGATCAATCGGCCATCCAGTCGGAGCTGGACCGCTGCGGCGCCAAGACGGGCCGGATCGAGATCCGCCACGCCTCGGAAGTGGTGGGCATGGGCGAGTCCGCCGCGGCGGCGGTGCGTCGCAAGAAGGATTCCTCGATCAACCGTGCCATGGACCTGGTGAAGGCGGGTGAGGCGGATGCGATCTTCGCCGCCGGCAATACCGGCGCGGCCGTCGCCAGCGCGACCCTGAAACTGCGCACGCTCGAAGGGGTGCGCCGGCCCGGGATCGCGATTGCGATGCCCACGCCTTCGGACAAGCCGATGGTGCTGATCGATGCGGGGGCGACGCCCGACTGCACGCCGGAAATCCTGATGCAGTTCGCGATCATGGGCGCGGCCTACTCGCGGCAGATCATCGGCCAGGCCGACCCCAAGGTCGGCCTGATGAGCGTCGGCAGCGAGGAAGCCAAGGGCAACGCCCTGAGCAAAGAGACCTTCGAGCTGCTCGAGCAGGCCCCCGTGCGCTTCATCGGCAATGTGGAAGGGCATGATCTCTTTGAAGGCAACGTCGACGTGGTCGTCTGCGATGGCTTCACGGGCAACGTCATCCTCAAGACCAGCGAGAGCGCCGCGCATGCCATCAGCACTTGGCTCAAGCGGGAAATGACCCGCAACCCGATACGCATTCTCGGAGCTCTGCTGCTCAGCGGCGGGCTCCGTTCGTTGAAAAAGAAGACCAGCAAGCAAACCTATGGCGGCGCCCCGCTGCTGGGGGTCAAGGGCATCTGCTTGATCGGCCACGGCAGTTCCGATGCCCTGGCGGCGCAGAACGGCATCCTCCAGGCGGCGCAAGCCGTTCAGTGCCGGCTGAACCAGGCCATCATGGCGGGCATGCGCGAGTGCGCTGCCCCGGGGAAGGACGCGACATGAGCTCCAAAATTTATGCGGCCATCACGGGAGTGGGGCACTATGCGCCCGCCCGGGTGCTGACCAATGCCGAACTGGAAAAGACGGTGGACACCAGCGACGAGTGGATTCGGACGCGGACCGGTATTCGCGAGCGCCGGATCGCGGCCCCGGACGAATGGACGTCCACCATGGGGGTGGCGGCCGCCCGGCCGGCCCTGGCGCAGGCGGGCGTGAAGCCGGAGGACATCGAGGCCATCTATGTGGCGACCTGCACCCCGGACATGATCTTTCCGAGCACGGCGTGTTTGATCCAGTCCGAGCTGGGCGCGCGCAAGGCCTACGGCTATGACGTTTCCTCCGCCTGCGCGGGCTTTTTGATGGCGCTGGATGCGGCCGCCTCGGCGATCGAGGCGGGACGAATCCGCACGGCGCTGGTCGTCGGATCGGAAAAACTCAGCGTGGTCACCGATTGGACCCGCCGCGACACCTGCGTGCTCTTCGGCGATGGGGCCGGGGCCGTGGTGCTGCAGGCCTCCGATCGCCCGGGCATTCTCTCGAGCCTGCTGGGGGTGGATGGCCGGCTGGCCGATTTTCTGTCGATCCCGGCAGGCGGCTGCCGGATTCCCTGCTCCGAAGAAAGCCTCCGCGCCCACCAGCACTATATTCACATGGCCGGGCGGGAGACCTTCAAGATTGCCGTCAACACGATGCTGGAAGCGGCTCAGCAAGCCATTGCACGCGCGGGGCTGACCGTGGCCGACGTCGATTGCATGGTGCCGCACCAGGCCAACTGGCGCATCGTGGATGCGGTGGCCAAGCGGCTGGGCGAGGGCGTGATGGATCGCGTCTTCCTGAACCTGGACCGTTATGGCAACACGTCGGCGGCGTCGATCCCGATCGCGCTGTCGGAAGCCTTGGCGGCCGGCCGCATCCGCAGCGGCAGCAAGGTCTTGATGGTGGCGTTTGGCGGGGGATTGTCGTGGGGCGGAACCGTGGTGGAGTGGCGATGAGCCAGATGCTGTTGTTTCCGGGGCAGGGCGCCCAATCGGTGGGCATGGGGCGCGATCTGGCCGAAGGCCTTCCCGAATGCCGGCGATGGTTCGATGTGGCCAGCGAAATCGCGGGCCTGGATCTGCTGAAGGCCTGCGCCGAGGGGCCGATCGAAGAGTTGACCCGTTCCAGCGTGGCGCAGCCCGCCATCTTCGTGGTCAGTGTGGCGGCGCGCACGGCGCTGGCGCACCTTGCGGGCGGAACGTTTCGCATCGCGGGCGCCGCCGGATTGAGCAGCGGTGAGTGGGCGGCGCTGTACGAGGCCGGCGTGGTCTCCTTTGAAGATGCAATTCGGATCCTGCGCGCCCGCGGACAGTTCATGCAGGAGGCGTGCGAGACCACTCCCGGCGGCATGCTGACCCTCATCGGCCTGTCGCTCGACCAAGCCCGCCAGGTGGCCGACGAAAGCGGGTTGGAGATCGCCAATCTCAATTCGCCGGTTCAGACGGTGTTGTCGGGACACGCCGACCGCTTGGCGGCCGGCGAAGCCGCGGCCAAGGCGGCCGGCGCCAAGCGGGCGCTGCGCCTGACGGTGGCGGGCGCGTTCCACTCCTCGCTGATGCAGCCGGCGGCCGATCGCCTGGCCGATTTCCTGCGCGACATCGAATTGCGCGCGCCGATCTGTCCAGTCTGGTCCAACGTGACCGGACGCCCCCACACCACCCCGGATGAAATCCGTCGCCGGATGGCCGCCCAGGTGGTATCGTCCGTTCGCTGGACCGATTGTTTTGCCGACATGGTCGCCGCGGGCATGACCGTTGCCGGCGAATGCGGCCCCGGCACGGTCCTGGCCGGCCTGGGCAAACGGATCGCGCCCGAAGTGACGGTTCATGGAATTTTTGACTTGGCGGGGGCACGGGACGCCGCCACACTGTTCGCCGAATCATAGGAAAGGTGGAAGTACGACCGGATGAAGCCACTGGAAAATAAAATTGCGATCGTGACCGGGGCCGCGCGCGGCATTGGCCAGGCCATTGCCCTGCAACTGGCACAGGATGGCGCCGACCTGGCGTTGTGCGATGTGAAGGCCGAGTGGCTCGACGAATCCGTGGCCAAGGTCCGGGAACTCGGCCGCCGGGCGGAAGCCTACGCCATGAACGTGGCCGACAGCGCCGCGGTGACGGAGGCCGTGGGGCGCATTGTCTCGGACTTCGGGCGCATCGACATTCTGGTGAACAACGCGGGCATCACCCGCGATACCTTGTTGATTCGCATGAGCGAAGAGGACTGGGACGCCGTGCTCGACATCAATCTCAAGGGCGCCTTTCTGGCGACCAAGGCCGTGGTCAAGCACATGATGAAGCAGCGCTCCGGTGCGATCGTCAACATCGCCAGCGTCGTGGGGCTGATGGGCAATGCCGGCCAGGCCAACTATACGGCCTCCAAGGCGGGGCTGATCGCCTTGACCAAGACCGCGGCCAAGGAACTGGGCAGCCGCAATGTGCGCGTCAACGCCGTGGCGCCCGGCTTCATCCGCACCGCCATGACCGAACAACTCTCCGACGCGGCCAAGGATGCCATGCTGCGGCTGGTGCCGCTGGGACGCCCGGGCGAACCCGAAGATGTGGCCAAGGCGGTCGCGTTCTTGGCCAGCGACAACGCCGCGTATGTGAACGGCCAGACCCTGACCGTCTGCGGCGGCATGGTCATGTAGATCTAGGAAAAACAACAAACCACGGAGGAACACAATGGCCTTGGAAGACAAAGTCAAGGATATCATCGTCGAACAGCTGGGCGTGAACAAGGACCAGGTCACCCCCGAAGCCTCGTTCATCGAGGATCTGGGCGCGGACTCGCTGGACACCGTCGAGCTGGTCATGGCGTTTGAGGAAGAGTTCGGGGCCGAGATTCCCGATGAAGACGCCGAGAAGCTGACGACCGTCGGCGCGGTGATCAACTACCTCAAGGAGAAGGGATTCGACAAGTAGCCACCCCCGGGTGGTGAGAAAGGGGCCGGGTCCCGCCTGCCTTCAGGGGCAGGGGCTCGGCCTGTTTTGCAACGTTGATTCGCATAGGAACAGGACGGAAGACCATGGCGGAAGCAAGACGAGTAGTCGTGACGGGATTGGGAGTGGTGAGCCCGGTGGGCAGCTCGCTGGAGACCTTCTGGGCGGCGATCCGGGCGGGAGAATCCGGGGTGGCCCCCATCACCTATTTTGATACCTCCGCCTTCGATACGAAATTCGCCGGACAGGTCAAGGGCTTCCAACTGGAAAACTTCGTCCCCAAGAAGGAAGCGCGTCGGATGGATCCGTTCTGTCACTATGGCGTGGCCGCGGCCAAGATGGCGGTGGCGGATTCCGGCCTGGACATGTCCCGCGAGGATCCCCGCCGGGCGGGTGTGGTCGCGGCCTCGGGCGTGGGCGGGTTGCAGATCCTGCAAAACCAGATGGATATCCTGCGTTCGCGCGGCCCGGGCCGGTTCTCGCCGTTCATGATTCCCCAGATGATCACCAACATCATGGCCGGATTGATCTCGATCAACCACGGCATGAAAGGCCCCAACTATGCGGTCGTGACGGCGTGCGCGTCCGGAACGCACTGCCTTGGCGATGCGTTGATGCTGATTCGCACGGGGCGGGCGGATGTGATGATCGCCGGCGGTTCGGAAGGGGCCATCTGCGAACTGGGCGTGGGCGGGTTCAATGCCATGCGCGCGCTCAGCACGCGCAACGACAGCCCGGAAACTGCCAGCCGCCCGTTCGACAAGGATCGCGACGGCTTCGTCATGGGCGAAGGCGCCGGCATGCTGGTGGTGGAGGAGTACGAGCATGCCAAGGCCCGCGGGGCGCGGATCTATTGCGAATTGGCCGGCTTTGGCTGCACCGGCGATGCGTTCCACATCACCGCCCCCGACGCGACCGCCGAAGGCCCGGCGCACGGCATGCAGTTGGCCATCGAAGACGCCGGCCTGACGCCGGCGGACATCGACTACATCAATGCCCACGGGACCAGCACCGAACTCAATGATGCCGGCGAAACCAAGGCTATCAAGCTGGCGCTGGGCGAAGAGCGCGCGCGGCAAGTGGCCGTCAGCTCCACCAAGAGCATGACCGGGCATCTGCTGGGAGCGGCCGGAGGGGTGGAATCCGTGGTCTGTGCCCTGGCCATCCGCGATGGCGTCCTGCCGCCCACCATCAACTACACCACGCCCGACCCCGACTGCGATCTCGACTATGTTCCCAACGAGGCCCGGCCCGCCCGGATTCGCGCCTGCCTCAACAATTCGCTCGGCTTCGGCGGCCACAACGCGACGCTTTGTTTCAAAGCCATTTGATTCCGCGGCGATTCGGCGGCGGCGGCACAACGCTCCCGGGGCGAAGATCTCCGGGGCGGTTTGCGACGTGTGCATCGACGGATCCGCGAAAGGAGATAACCATGATCAAGCGTTTATGGTGGATTGGACTGGCGGCCTGCCTGCTGTTGGCGGGGTGCGCGACCCCCTCCCGGAATACCCTCTTCCAGACCTCGACCATCGATGCGCTTTTGGCCGGGGTCTATGATGGCGACTTGACCCTCCGGGATCTACGCCGACACGGGGATTTCGGAATCGGCACGTTCCAGCATCTCGATGGCGAAATGATCCTGCTCAATGGGGCCTTCTACCAGGTCAAGGCGGATGGCCGGGTCGATTCGCCGGACCTGGATGGCCAAACGCCTTTTGCCGCCGTGTGTTTTTTCAACCCCGGCCCGGCCTTTTCCATCCCGGCCGGCTCCGGACTGGCTGCGCTCGAAGGCCAGATTGATTTGCTGGCGCCCAATCCGAACCTGTTTCAGGCGATTCGGATCGACGGCCATTTCAATTTCATGCGCACGCGGAGCGTTCCCGCGCAGGAGCGGCCCTATCCGCCATTGAGCGAGGTGGCGGCCAGCCAGCCGGTGTTCGAGCGCCAGCATGTCTCTGGAACCTTGCTGGGATTCCGCTGCCCTCCCTATGTCGCCGGCATCAACGTGCCCGGCTACCATCTGCATTTCATTAGCACCGACCGGTCCTTTGGGGGGCATGTGCTGGCCTTTGAACTGCTGACGGGCCTGGGGCAGCTCTCGGAATTGAGCCAGTTCACCATGCAACTGCCGTTGACCGACGATTTTGCCGGGGTGGATTTGACCCCGGACCGCGGCGCCGAACTCAAGGGCGTCGAGCAGGAAGCCTCCTACGGCGCCCGCGAGTAGCAGTTCCCCCGGCTGTCAGGCCGGCGACAGGATGGCGCGCACGACGTCTTCCGCGCTGAAGTCGGTTTGGCCGTTGGGACAGAAGCGCGCCACATTCACCACATCATCGCCCAAGGTGACCAGCGGCAGTTCGTTCGACCCGTCGGCCAGAATCTGGGGCATGCCCACATTGGCCACCAGGGCATTGCACAGGCACTTGCGGCCCTTCAAGTCTTCCGGCTTGCCGCCCTTGGCCAGGAATGCCGCACTGGGTTCGGCCCCGCACCGGTAGCCCAGGGTGCCGGCCGGCGTGGTATAGATCTCCCGAAGGAAACCGAGGTCGCAGCGGCGCTTCCGTTGCGCATAGAGGGCCGGATCCGACAGCGTGCCCTCCAGCTCGGCCACCTTGAAGGGGAATCCGGTGGGGGAAGCCCGGGAGTCCGTATAGACCTTGGCCCGGCCGGCCAGCGCCTTGGCGATCAGCGCCTGGCGCAGGTGCGGGGCCAGGCCGGACTCGCGGCAAAGGGCAAACGGGGTGCCCACCTGGACGCCCGTGGCACCCGCGGCCAAGGCCTCCCGGAAGCGTTCGGCGGATCCGTATCCGCCGGCCAGCCAAAACGGCAGGCCCAGCTTGCGGAACAAATCCAAATCGATGGAATCCCGCGCTCCGTAGACCGGTTGGCCATCGGCGCTGTATCGCATCTGTCCCCGCGGGGGCGCGTTGTGGCCGCCGGCGGTCGAGCCTTCGACGACAAATCCCGCCAAGTCGCCTTGGATGCGCCGTATCAACATGGTCGCCAAGGTGGCGGAAGACACAATCGGCAGAAAGGCCGGCGGGACGAGCGGGGGCAACGAGAAATCGGAGGGGTGGAAGACCGCCGGGTCGAGGGTCAGGCGGACGGGTTCCGTGGCCTTGGGGCCGGTGACATTCACCGTGTAGGAAGCCGGCTGGTGATTCGCCAGGGCGGAAATGGCCGCGGGGAATTCCATCGGGATGCCGGCCCCGACGATGACCACCGCCACGCCGGCCAGCATGGCGCCATACAGCGAGGGCAGATGGGGAAGCTGGATTTTTTCCAGGAAATTGATGCCGACGGGATGGTTGTGTCCCTCGCGGGCGAGAAACACTTCGACAAAGTTGGCGGCGACGCACAGCTCCTGGGCCTCGAGATTCGGTTCCACCGTGTGCTTGCGCGAGGTTTGATAGGGCTCGTCTGGCTTGCGCCCATCCGGGATGAAATAGGTGTCGAGGATTCGCTGCACCATCTTGGGGAAGGGGAATTGCTCCAGGGCGCGCCGCACGTGCCCGCCGATATCGCCATCCTGCAGGCGCCGGGCGAGGATTTCATCCAGGGCCGTGCCGGAGACCACCCCGAGCGCCCCGAGCCGGGAGACCGCCCAGGCCAGGCTCCAATGGGATACGGCGGCGCCCATGCCGCCCTGGATCAATTGAGGAATGCGAAACTGCATACTCCGGAAGCTACCCTTCTTCCGGATAAATAGCGAGGGGTTTCACTCCACGATGGCTTCGTCCATGGCGTAGAGATAGCGCTTGATCTTGCTGGTGGAGGTTTTATTGAACTCCTCCCAGCGGATGCGGATGCGGCGGGGATGCTTGTAGTCCGCCAGAGCCCCGGCCTGCTTTTTTACCTCGGCGCGGACGCGCGCTTCGATTTCCTTCTCGCTGAACTTGCGCTTCTCGGCGGCTTCCAGGGCGGCCAGGCCTTCTTCATCCGGAACGACAATGATGCCGACATGCTCGCCGACGGCTTCGCCGGGGTCGCGGTAGCCCAACACCACCGATTCTAAAATCAGCGGCGACTGGTTGATCTGCATCTCGACTTCTTCGGGATAGATGTTCTTGCCTTCGCGATTCACGATCAGCGCTTTCTTGCGCCCGGTGATGAACACGTAGTTGTCGGCATCGATGTAGCCCAGGTCGCCGGTCAGGAACCAGCCATCGCGGAAGACTTCTTCGGTGGCCTCGGGGTTGTTGTAGTAGCCCTTCATGATGTTGGGCCCCTTGGCGGCCAATTCGCCGACGCCCTCCTCGTTGGGGTCCATCACGCACATTTCCACGCGGGGGAGGATCTTGCCGCAGGAGCCCGGCCGGACCGGTTCGTCGAAGGGGGAAATGGTCAGCACCGGCGCGGTTTCCGTCAGGCCGTAGCCTTCGCGGGTCTTCAGCCCCAGTTCTTCGAGGCCCTTCAGCATCCTGGGATCGGCCGGCGCCCCGCCGGAAATCATCAGGCGGATCCGCCCTCCGAGTTTCTCGGAGATGCCCTTGATGACCGGCTTGCGGATGCCGAGTTTCCAGAGGACGCTGGCCACCTTGTTGGCGCGGATGCCGGCCTGAAGCTTGTTGTAAACCTTCTCAAACAGCAGCGGCACGCCCAGCACCAGGGTGGGCTGCGCTTCGCGAATGTTGTCCGAAACCGTACGCAAGCTCTCCACAAAGCTCATCTGGGTGCCAGAGGCGACTGGCGTCACCAGGCAGGCCGTGAAGGCAAAGGAGTGGTGCAGGGGCAGGATCACCATGAAGTTGTCGTCGGGCCGGATCTCGACGGCCTCGTCGATCGACTGGAAATTGGCGGCGAAGTTGCCGTGGGACAACATGGCCCCCTTTTGACGGCCGGTGGTTCCGGAGGTGTAGATGAACGAGGCGGTGTCGTCCTCCTTGGGATGGTGGCGGTCGTAGGCCGCGCTGTGCCCTTCGGCGTTTTCCTTCGTCTCGGCCAGGACCACGTCGAAGTCATGCAGCTTCAGGCCCGCGGCCTTGCCGTTGTCCAATCCGATCTTTTCGGGGCCGTACGGCACGACATGACGCAGGTTGGGGCAGGTGCCGCTGATGTCGAAGATGTTGACCTCGCTGGTGGAGTCCGTCAGCAGGGCGCTGGCGCCGGAATCCGACAGGATATGGGCGACTTCCTGTTCCTGAAGCTTGACGTCGATCGGCACCGCGATGGCCGCGATACCGGTAATAGCGTAGTGGATGGCGCACCATTCCGGGGAATTCGCGCCCAGCAGGGCCACCCGGTCGCCGGGCCGGATGCCGCAGGTCCGCGCCAGCATCTCCGAGATGTTTCGCACCATGGCCAAGAACTGACGATAGGTCAGGGTCTGCCAGTCGCCCAGCCGCTTGTACTTCATCAGAATCTTGTCGCCGTGCTTCAGTGCGGACTGTTCAAGCGTATCTTTCAGTGTCATGTGCGATCTCTCCTTTGGGCATGGACCATTCCGTTCATCGGTTGGGTGTTGCCATCGGGTCCGGACACCGGTCCCGCACCGACGGCCACCATCCGCTGGCGATGGCAGGCTTGAATCCTAGCCCGATGCGATGCCGGCCTGCAAGGGAAAGAGGCCCGGACTTTGTGAAATAGGGGTCAGCCAATTAATCCTAGAATTCTAGGATTCATTGGCTGACCCCTATTATGTTCAAGCGTTTGACAATGTCGGGCGAGCCCGTACGTTGTGAAGATGAAACTCCAGATGATGGCGATGGGTTGCGCGGCGATGCTCGCGCAGATGGGCCGGTTAGGTTCTGCGGCCGTCGCGCAAGACATCCTCTACAATGGCTATGCCAATGAGACGCTCACTTACGATTCCTCGGCGTCGGCGTCAGCCAACTTCTATGACGGGCCTGACGGATGGGGCGGAGCGCGCTATGCGGCGCAATTCCAGGCGCCTGCGGGGGCCCGCCACGTGGTGGAATCCATCGGACTGCCCATTTATCACAACGGCACCTCCAACCTGCGCCTATCGATTGTGGAAGACGCCGGCGATGTGCCCGGCACCACGGTTCTCTGGTCGGTGGAAAATCCTCCAGAGGTCACGGCGGTGTTGGCCCACCGTGTCATTCCGGCCCAGGCCCTGCTGCAGCCGGGCGCGAAATACTGGCTAATGCTGGAACCGGTCCATGTGATGGAGTCCTTTGCCTATTGGCACGTCAGCTTGCCGATATTTGCCGGGCGCGAAGCCAGTTCGTCCTACTCAGGCGATCAGTGGGGGGCCTGGAGTCCCTTGGATACGCCCAATCGCGCCGCGTTCCAGATCTACGGCCGGCCACTGGCGCCGAGCGTTCTGCTCTACAACGGCTATAACAACACCACCACCAACCATCACTCGTCTGATGGCGTGGGAATCTATTACGAAACGCAGCCACAATTCAGCGCAAGACGGCATGCGTCGATGTTCACCGCCCCGGAGGGGGCGCGCCACGTGGTGGAGTCCATCGGACTGCCGATCCGCCACAACGGGACGCTGAACCTGCGCATCTCGCTGGTGGACGCCGCCGCCGGCGCACCCGGCGCCACGGTCCTGTGGTCCGTGGAGAATCCCTCGCAAGTCCTGCCGGAGGCCGGCCACCGGACGATTCCGGTTTCGGCGGTGTTGCTGCCGGGGTCCAACTATTGGCTGGTGCTGGAGCCGGCGAGTTTGGAACCGGTTTCCACCATTTGGCTAGTCAGCCAGCCCCCGTTTGCCGGGCAGCAAGCGCTTTGCGATTACGTCGAAGGCCAGTGGATGGCGTGGAATGTTATGTTCTCCCCGGACCGCCCGGCGTTTCAGATCCATGGCCGACCGTTGCCGGAGCCGGCCGATCTGGAGTTGCACACGGCGGTCGAGATCCGCTTCGAGACGGTGCTGGGGAGCGTCTATCTGGTTGAGGCCGTGGATGCGCCCGGTAGTCAAAACTGGTCGCCGCTGGGCGGCCCGTTCATCGGCGCGGGCGGGCCGACGTCGGTGTTCCACTCCATCCGGGGAACCACGCGCGGGGCGTACCGCGTCTGGACGGAGTAGCGGAAAAGGGGTCAGCCAATTAATCCTAGAATTCTAGAATTAATTGGCTGACCCCTTTTCCGCGTAGCGCGGGGACGTAAAAAAGGCCGCCGGGCGAACCCGGCGGCCGTGGAGGGGGGGGCTACTTCTCGCCCTTTTCGGCCATGGCGGCCTTGCGGGAGAGGCGGACCTTGCCGTTGTCCTCGACGGACAGGACCTTGACCCAGATTTCTTCGCCCATCTTGACGACGTCATCCGTGCGGTTGACGCGGAAGTCGGCGAGTTCGCTGATGTGGACGAGGCCTTCCTGACCGGGCAGGAATTCGGCGAAGCAGCCGAAATCCTTGATGCCGGTGACGGTGGCGCGGTAGATTTTGCCCACTTCCGCTTCGGCGGTGAGGGCGGAGATTTCGCGCAGGGCGGCTTCGAGGTTCTCCTTGTTGTTGGAGAACACGGAGACCTTGCCGGAGTTGTCGTCGTCGATGTCGATCTGGGCGCCGGTGGTATCGGTGATGCGGCGGATGTTCTTGCCGCCGGGGCCGATGAGGGCGCCGATCTTTTCGGGATTGATCTGTACGACGGTGATACGCGGCGCGTAGGGCGAGAGGTCCGGGCGCGGGGCGGGCAGGGCCGCCAGCATGGTGTCGAGGATTTGCTGGCGGGCCTTTTCGGCCTGGTCGAAGGCGCCGGCCACGAGGTCCCATTCCAAGCCGCGGAGCTTCAGGTCGACCTGGAAGCCGGTGATGCCGTTGCGCGTGCCGGCGACCTTGAAGTCCATGTCGCCGCAATGGTCTTCGGCGCCGAGGATGTCGGTCAGCAGGACGGGTTTTTGGCCTTCGCCGGTGACGAGGCCGATGGAGATGCCCGCGACGGGGTTCTTGATCGGCACGCCGGCATCCATCAGGGCGAGGGTACCCACGCAAACGGAAGCCATCGAGGAGGAGCCGTTGGATCCCATCACTTCGGAGACGACGCGCACGGAGTAGGGATAGTCCTTGGGGATCATGGGCTCGATGGAGCGCTCGGCGAGCGCGCCGTGGCCGATTTCGCGGCGATTGAGGCCGCCGAGGCGGCGGACTTCGCCGACGCAATACGGCGGGAAGTTGTAGTGCAGGGTGAAGCGCTTGGAGGTTTCGCCGCCGGTGAGGCCGTCGAGATCCTGCTCGTCGCGGCCGGTCCCGAGCGTGACCACGGCCATCGCCTGGGTTTCGCCGCGGGAGAACAGCGCCGAGCCGTGCACGCGCGGCAGGATGCCCACATCGGCCAGCAGCGGACGGAGCTGGTCCATCGCGCGGCCGTCCATGCGCTTGCCCTTCTCGAGGACGCCTTTGCGGACGATCTCGATTTCCACCACGTCGAAGAGCTGCTTGAAGCCCTTTTCGGTGATGACCTCTTCGCCATAGATTTCCTGCATCTTGGCCAGGGCGGCATCGAACACCTGTCCGATTTTGGTCTGTCGTTCGAGCTTCATCACCGTGAAGAGCGCGTCTTCGAGGTCGGCGCCGGCGATCTCGCGCAGCTTGGCGACGTGTTCCTCGTTTGGTTTCGTCTCGGTGAAGGTCTTGGGGGCGAGGCCCATCTTCTCGCGGAGCTCGGTTTGGGCATCGCAGATCCGGACGACGGCCTCGTGGCCGAACCGCATGGCGGCGACCATGTCGGCGTTGGACACTTCCAGTGCGGAGCCTTCAATCATGATCGGCAGGTCGCGGCGGGCCACGTAGATCAGGTCGATGTCGGAGTCCTTCATCTGGACGTGAGTGGGATTCAGCACGAACTGGCCGTTGATGCGGCCGACGCGTACCGAGCCAATGGGGCCGAGGAACGGCAGTTCGCTGAGCATGAGGGCGGCGGAGGCGGCATTGATGCTGAGGATGTCGCTCTCGTTTTCGCCGTCGACGGTCATCAGCGCGTTGTTGATCTGCACTTCGCAGAAGAATCCTTCGGCGAACAGGGGGCGGATCGGGCGATCGGTCATGCGCGCGGTGAGGATTTCCTTTTCGGTGGGGCGGCCTTCGCGCTTGAAGTAGCCGCCGGGGAAGCGGCCCGCGGCATAGAAGCGCTCGCGGTATTCGATCTGCAGCGGGAAGAAATCGATGCCTTCGCGCGGCTTGTTGGTATGGGTCACGGCGGAGAACACCATGGTCTCGCCGAGTTGGCAGGTGGCCTGGCCGGCCGCCTGGCGGGCCAGCAGGCCCGTTTCGAACGTCATCGTCTTGTCGCCCAAGGCGACGCTGACGGAGGTCGTGTTTTTCATCTTCTTCCCTTCTTCTTTCCTTGCTTCTTCACTGCTTTGGTCTTGTTTACATCCGGGCGCACGGCGGCGCGGCGCGGCGGGGTGTCCGGCGCGGCTCGATGGGGAGGAAAGAGAGAACTCGGTCCGTCCACGGCCGCGGAGGCCGCCAGAGGACGGGGGCGATCAATCCCCCGCGGGGGAGAAAGGCCCCCGGGGAAACTAGCGACGCAGGCCGAGGCGTTCGATGAGTTTCTGGTAGCGGGCGAGATCCGAATCGCGGAGATAATCCAGCAGCCGGCGGCGCTTGCTGACCATCAAGATCAGCCCGCGCCGCGAGTTGTGGTCGCCTTTGTGGGTTTGGAGGTGCCCGGTCAGGTCCGAGATCCGCTTGCTCAGCAGGGCCACCTGGACTTCTACGGAGCCGGTGTCCTTCTCGTGCTGCTGGTATTCCTGTTTGATTTCCGCTTTGACTGAACTGTCGATCATGTTGTGGTATCCAACGTGGCTTCGGTTGCTTTTCTTATTTGTCTATTCGAGGGCGGGACTATACGGACGGCCCTTGGCCCTTGCAAGGGCATTTTTCGGGTTAACCTTGCCGATGGCGCGGAGTATGGCACTATGCGGGACCTGATGAAAATCCAGGCATCCAGACGGGAGGAATGGGGCGCGGCGGCGGGCGTGGCGTTGTCCGCCCTGTTGCTCTATGCGGTCTTTCCGCCGCTGGAATGGACGTGGGCGGCGTGGATCGCCCTGGTTCCCTTGCTGGTGGTGGCCCGGCGGAGCCTCGGGCGCCCCCTTCGCCTGGGATGGCTGGCGGGGTTTGTATTCTGGCTGTTGAGCATCCGGTGGCTGACGAATGTCACCGTGGCGGGATGGATTTTGTTGAGTGCCTATTGCGCGCTATTTTTCGTGCCGGTGACGCGGCTGTCCCGGCGCTGGCAAGGCGGCGGGCTTGGATTCGCCTTCGCGGTCGCCGTCGTTTGGTCCGGGAGCGAGTTTGTGCGCGGCTGGTTGGGGACGGGGTTCCCGTGGAACACGCTTGGCGCCGGGCTTACGCCGTGGCTGCCCGCGATCCAACTGGCGGAACTGGGCGGGGTCTGGCTGGTCTCCGGGCTGGCGGCATTTGCAAACGCGCTTGTGGCCTGGGCCGTGACGGAGCGGCGCGACTGGAAGGGGCTGGCCGTCGGGGCGGCCCTGGTGGCGTTGGCGGTGGGATGGGGGGCCTGGCGTTTGGGACGGCTCCCCGATCCCGGGCGCACCCTGCGCGTGGCCCTGGTGCAGACCGCGATTCCCCAGGACGAGAAATGGGTCGAATCGAAGGTGGAGATGATTTACGAGCGGCTCGATGAGCTGACGCGTCAGGCCCAGTCGCGCGATCCACTGCCGGATCTGGTGATCTGGCCGGAGACGGCCCTGCCGGATGATGTTCGCAACAGTCTGCGCAGCTTCGAGGTGGTGAATGAACTGGTCCGCGGGGGAACGCCGATTATGGCCGGATCGCTGGACATCGCGATGATGGCCGATTACCCGCCCCTGTTTTACAACAGTGCGTTCCTGTTCGATACCGATGGTCGAATCGCGGGGGAGTATGACAAGCGCCACCTGGTGGTTTTTGGTGAATACGTACCGTTCGAGCGCTGGATTCCGGGTGCGGTTCATCTGGCCCTGGGCCTGCCCTTGAGCATTACCCCAGGAACCACTTCGGTGCGATTTCACGTGGACCCTGGCGAGGTTCCCCTTGCGCCGCTGATCTGCTTCGAGGACATCATGCCCTATCTGGCTCGATCAGACGTGCGTTCGGGGGCGCGGGTGCTGGTGAACATCACCAACGACGCCTGGTTTGACGATGCCGTGGCGCCGAACCAGCACATGCGCAATGCCGTCTTGCGGGCCGTTGAAAACCGTGTACCCCTGGTTCGCGCGGCCAACACGGGCATCTCCTGCGTCATCGGGCCGTCGGGACGGGTGCTGGCCCGGTTGGCGGATGAGGGTGGCCGCACGTGGATGCCCGGCGTGCTGCACGCCGATGTTCCGGTGCCCCCGGACGGGATGTCCTTGACGTTCTACACCCGCTTTGGCGATATGTACGGGTGGGCCTGCGCCAGTGCCGCGATGCTGTGGCTGGTCGCGGCGCTCCGGCCCCGGCGGAAAAGGCCGGGAATCCTTTAAGCAGGACAACAGGAAACACAGGAAAACAGGACCCGACAGGTGGAGATCATCCCGGCATCCAAGCCTTGGCCTCCACCCGTTGCCCCGGAAAGACCCCATGTTAGACGAGCTTTCATCGCGATTGGCGACACTGAAAGAGAACCTCGCAGGAATGAGAGGCTATCTTTGACGTCGTCGGGAAACAACGACGGATTGAAGAACTGACCCGGGAAATGTCCGCCCCCGGGTTTTGGGACGATTCCGCGGGGGCGCGCGCTCGGATCGACCAGAAGAACATTCTCGAGGCGGTCGTCGAGCCCTTCGCGCAGCTGCAGGCGGCCCAGGAAGAGGCCGAATTGATGGCGGGCCTGCTCGAAGCCGAGGGGCATGCCGCGCCGGATCATCCCGATGTTGCCGCGCTGGCGAAAACGGTTGCGGATTTGGAGGCCAAGTTTGCGCACTTCGAACTGCAATCCCTGATGGTTGGCCGGTTTGATTCCAACAACGCCTTCCTGACGCTGCATGCGGGGGCGGGCGGAACGGAATCCTGCGACTGGGCGGCCATGCTGCTGCGCATGTACGACCGGTATTGCCAGAACCAGGGTTTTTCGGTAGCCACCATCGATTACCAGCCCGGCGAAGAAGCCGGCATCAAGAGCGTCACGCTCATGGTCAGTGGCCCCTGGGCCTATGGGTTCCTGAAGGCCGAACGCGGCGTCCACCGTCTCGTCCGGATCAGCCCCTACGATTCCGCCAAGCGCCGGCATACCTCCTTCGCCTCCCTCGATGTGGTGGCGGAGATCTCCGACGACATCGAGGTCGACATCGACGAGAAAGACCTGCGCGTGGACACGTTCCGTTCCGGTGGGGCGGGCGGTCAGCACGTCAACAAGACCGACAGCGCAATTCGCATCACGCACCTGCCCAGTGGCATCGTCGTGGCCTGCCAGGCCGAGCGCAGCCAGCATTCCAACCGCGACCGGGCCATGAAAGTCCTGCGCGCCAAGCTCTTTGAACTGGAGCAGGACAAGAAGCGCCGCGAGATGGAAAAGTTCTATGGAGACAAGGGCGAGATCGCCTGGGGGCATCAGATCCGCTCCTACGTCCTGCAGCCCTACACCATGGTCAAGGACCACCGCACCGAGGAGGAAACCGGCCAAGTCGACGCGGTCCTCGATGGCGATCTCGACCGGTTTATCGAGGCCTGGCTCAAGCAAAACCGCGGCGAGGCCACCCCGACCGGGTGAGCGCTTTATTCCTCCAGGCCGAGTTTGCGCAGTTTGGGGCGGATGACCATCTGGCAGTAGGGGGCGCGGCGGTTTTGGCGGTAGTAGTCCTGGTGGTAGTCTTCCGCCGGATAAAACACCGTGGCCGGGGTGATCTCCGTGACGATCGACCGCGGATGGCGGCCGGAACGGTCTTCGGCCTCCCGTGAGGCCAGGGCCGCTGCCTGCTGTTCCGCCGAATGGGTGAAGATGGCGGAACGATACTGGGTGCCGACATCGGCGCCCTGCCGGTTGAGTTGGGTGGGATCGTGGGCCATCCAGAAGAGGCCCACCAGATCATGGAAGGAAACGACCGCGGGATCAAATTCGACTTCGACGGCTTCGGCATGTCCGGTGCGTCCGGAGGAAACCTGGGCATAGGTGGGGTTCTCGACCGAGCCGCCGATGTAGCCGGACGTGACGCGCTGCACTCCCGGTTGCTGGCGAAAGACTTCTTCGATGCACCAGAAACATCCGCCGGCGAAGGTTGCGGTTTCTGTTGGCTTGTCGCTCATGGCGTCTCCGGGTTGGGCCATCGCGGATAGCGCGGCGAGGCCGGTCAGTACAAATGAGGTGAGTTTCATCCCCGGAGGGTACCGCACAACCCGGCTCGGCGCAAAAATCAGTAGAGCGGCGGCGGGATGGAGAAGCGGGGCCAAGGGGGGGCGGGGGAACGGGTGCCCCAGAGCTGGGCATAGAACTCGGGGCGGGAACCGGGGAGGCACCACAAGTCGGGGCCCATGAGCGACTCCAAGGCGGAAACGATTGCGAAGGCCGCTGCGGCGGGGCGGTAGGCCGCCAGATCGACCACGTCCAGGGCCAGGCCCCGGAGCAGGCGTCCCGTCCGATCCGGGTATTCGGCGGGAGAGATCCGGAGGCCGGGCATCGGGGGCAGGCGCAGCGCGGAAAGATCCGCGTGGGCGGAGCCGATGCGCTGGAATGCCAGCGGAGTGCCGCGCGCGTGGTCGATCATTGGCAGGGCTTCAAAAAAGACGGTGACAGGAAAACACAGCGCGTTTTCGATGGAGACAATAGCCGGAGAGGGCGCATGCCAAGCGGGGAATCCATTCCGCAGGGGTTGTGCCCGGGACAGGTTCCGGCAAGGGGCGACACGCAGGTCGAGAGTGTCCAGGTGCAAGGCTTCGCGGAGGAAGAGGGCGGTTTCGCCGGGTGTCAGCCCATGACAAAAGGGAGTTGGCAGGAGCCCAACGAAGGATGCGCAGTCCGGATCCAGCATCGGTCCGTCGGGTGGCGTTTGCATCAGGGGATCAGGCCGGTCGGCCACAATCAAGCGCTTGCCATGGGCGGCGCAGGCTTCCATCACGAGCCGCAGGGTGGAGCCGTAGGTATAGGCCCGGCAGGCGATGGTCTGGATGTCGAAGACCAGGACATCCACGTGATCCAGCATGGCGGGGGTGGGGGCGCGGGACTCTCCGTAGAGCGAGAAGATGGGGATGTCCCACTCGACATGGCGGGCGGATTCAACCGGTTCCCCGGCTCCTTCACGACCAAAGAAACCGTGTTCGGGTCCAAACAGGGCCGTTGGATTCACGCCGATGTCGCGCAGGAATTCGGTGGAGTGGCGGCCGTCCGGGAGTCGGCTGGCGGCATGGGCCACCAGGCCGACGCGGCCGCCGGCCAGCCAGCCGCTGGGAATGGCCTCGATGCCCGGGCGGATTTGGGCGGAAGAATGCATGGACGGCATCCTAGCAGACCCGCGAAGGCGTGTCATGGCGCACAACGTATTGACTTGGCCGGGGCGGATGCTATTGTTTGGGAGGTCGAACAAATCACGGGGCATGCAACAAAATGAAATGTGAGCGGCTGAGCGCCAAGGCGGAAGACTATCTGGAGACGATCCTGCGGTTGTCGGAAACGCCGCGCGGGGCGCGAACGGGGGACATTGCGGAGGCGCTGGAGGTGCAGCCCTCGACCGTGTCCTCCGCCCTGAAGTCCCTGAAGGAGCAGGGGTTGTTGGATTACGAGCCCTACGGGGTGGCGGGGTTGACCCCCCGGGGACGGCGGGTGGCGGAGGATATTTCGGGCCGCCACGTGCTCTTGCGGCGCTTCATTGTGGAGACGCTGGGGCTGACGCGGGAGGAAGCCGAACACACGGCCTGCGCCATGGAGCACGACATCACGCCGCTGGTTCTGGACCGCCTGGCGCTGCTGGGAGAATTTCTCCGCGGGCACCCCGGGATGATGGAAAAGTGGGAGGTGGCTCGTGAATCGGCGCGGGGAGAGCGCGCGCCGGGCGTGGAATCGGGCCTGGACGAATTGCCGGTTGGCGTGCGCGGGTTGGTCATGTCGGTGGATGTGGACGGTTCGCTGCGCAAACGCCTGGTCGAGATGGGGGTGACGCCCGGGGTGCTGATTGCCGTGGAGCGCGTGGCCCCGCTGGGGGATCCGATTGCGGTGGAAGTGCGCGGCTACCGGCTTTCGCTGCGCAAGGCCGAAGCCCGGCGCATCCGGGTGAAATGGCGGCCCGGATTGGTGCAAGGATAAGGGACGCATGAGTCGCCGGCCTACAGGTCCGTCCACCGAGCGGGTGGTCATGCTGGCGGGAAATCCCAACAGCGGCAAGACCAGCCTGTTCAATCGAATGGCCGGGGCGCGGCAGCACGTCGGCAACTATCCGGGTGTCACGGTGGATAAAAAGTCGGCCAAGGTTTCGTTCCGCGGGGTGGAGTTTGAATTGGTGGATTTGCCCGGGGTGTACAGCTTGCTGGCGACCTCCCCGGAAGAAGCCATCGCCCGCGATGAAATCCTATCCGACCGGGCCGCGGTGGTGATTCAGGTGCTGGATGCCACCAACCTCGAGCGCAACCTGCATCTGACCGCCCAGTTGACCGAAATGGGTGTGCCGGTCGCCTATGCGCTGAACATGATCGACGAGGCCGAGGCCAAAGGGTTGAAATTCGATCTCGAGCGCATGTCGGCCCTGCTCGGCGGACCGGTCATCCCGACGAATGCCAGTCGCGGCGATGGCGTGCCGACGCTGTTGGCGGCGGCGCTGGATGTGGCGGCTGCCGGCCAGGCCTGCACCAGCCATGTCAACTACGGGGCCGATTTGGAGGCGTCCATTGCGGCGGTGGCAGAAGGCTTCGAGGGCGACGATGCGGTGTCGGCCCGCCGGCGCGCGATTGCCCTGCTCGATGGCATTGCGGATCCGCATGCGCCCCCTGCCGCCCTCGAGTCGGTGGCGCGCGAACTCAACCGGCTGGCGATTCGCGGCGGGCGGCCGGTCGATGTGCAAATGGCCGAGGCGCGCTACGGCTTCGCCCTGGGGGTGGCCACCGAGGTATCCGCCTCGGCCCACCATGTCTGGCACGATCGGACCATGCGCATGGATTCGGTGCTGTTGCATCGCATCTGGGGGTTGCCGGTCTTTGTGGCCCTGATGTGGGCGGTCTTTAATCTGGTCTTCGCCCTGGGCGAGCCGCCGATGCAATGGATCGAGGCCGGCCTGGGAGGGCTGGCGGGATGGGTGGAGGCGGTTTGGCCGGCCGGCGCCGCGCCCCTCCTGCGATCGCTGGTGGTCGATGGCGTGATCGGCGGCGTCGGCGGCGTGATTTCGTTTTTGCCCAACATCCTGCTGCTGTTCCTGGCGATCGCCTTTCTGGAAGATACCGGCTACATGGCGAGGGCGGCCTTTTTGATGGACCGGTTGATGCACAAGATGGGGCTGCATGGCAAAAGTTTCATCCCCATGCTGATTGGCCTGGGCTGCACCGTTCCGGCGATCCTGGCGACTCGGACGCTGGACAACAAGCGCGACCGGTTCACCACCATCCTGGTCACGCCGTTTGTAAGCTGCGGCGCGCGAATGACGATCTTTGCCCTGCTGATCCCGGCCTTTTATGCGCCGCGCTGGCGCGGGTGGGTCCTCTGGGGGCTGTACATGACGGGGATTGTGGCGGCGATTGTCGTGGCCCGCCTGCTGCGGGGCACGCTGTTTCGCGGCGAGAGCGCCCCCTTTGTGATGGAATTGCCGCCCTACCGGGTGCCGACGGGTCGCTCGGTGGCCATCCACATGTGGGACCGCGCCTGGATGTATTTGCGCAAGGCCGGCACGCTGATCCTGGCGCTATCGATTCTGCTGTGGGCGCTGGGGACGTTCCCCCGCCGCACGCGGTTCACCCGCGATTATGAGGCGGACATCGCGGCGGCGCCCACTCCGGATGCGCGGGCGGAGTTGCAGGCGGCGCGGCAGGCGGAGGCTCTGGAGCATACCCTCGTGGGCCGACTCGGAAAGTGGATGGAGCCGGCGATTCGTCCGCTGGGATTCGACTGGCGGGTCGGCACGGCGCTGGTTGGCGCCTTTGCCGCCAAGGAAGTGTTCGTGGCGCAAATGGGCATTGTCTTTTCGCTCGGTGGCGCCGAAGAGGAGGAGCCCGACAGCCTGCGGCGTGCGCTGCGCCAAAATTATACGCCGCTGCAGGGCCTGGCCATGATGCTGTTCTGCCTGCTGAGCGCGCCGTGCCTGGCCACGATCGCGGTGACCCGGCGCGAAACCCGATCGTGGAGCTGGGCCCTGGCCATGCTGGTGGGCATGACCGCGCTGGCGTGGGGGATCACGTTCGTGATCTATCAATCGGGCCTCTGGCTCGGTTTGGGAGGAGCTTGAAATGAGTGCGCAATGGCTCGACCGATTGGCGGTCATGCTGGCGGTGGCGTTTGCCGTCTCCTGGTTGGCCTTTCACTACCGCCACAAGTGGCGCAAGAATAAGGAATCCACCGGCGGAATCGGTGCGTGCGGCGCCCCCTGCGAGGATTGCCCATATTCCAAGGATTGCGGCGGCAAGGCGCCGTAAGCGCCACGACCGGCGGAACCGCCGCCCCCGGAACCGCCGCCCCCCAACATTCGGGTTGAAGCCACGGCCGGATTTCGCGATGCTGCCCCGGCATTCAGGCGAAAGGATCGGACGGATGAAAGGCATCATATTGGCCGGCGGAGCCGGCACGAGATTGCACCCCATTACGCGGGTGGTCAGCAAGCAGCTCCTGCCGGTCTACGACAAGCCCATGATCTATTATCCGATGTCCGTCCTCATGCTGGCGGGGATCCGCGACATCCTGATCATCAGCACGCCGGAGGATCTGCCACGGTTTCGGGACTTGATGGGCGACGGGACGGCGCTGGGGCTGCGCCTGAGCTATGCCGAGCAGCCCCGACCCGAGGGGTTGGCACAGGCGTTTTTGATTGGTCGGGATTTCATCGGTGGCGCGACCGTCGCGCTGGTCTTGGGCGACAATATCTTTCATGGCCAGGGACTGACCGGCGTGTTGCGCCGCGCCGGCGCCCTGAAGGAGGGCGGCCTGGTCTTCGGCTATCTGGTCAAGGATCCCCAACGCTACGGCGTGGTGGAATTCGACCCGACGGGCAAAGTGCTGGGCATCGAAGAAAAGCCGGAGAAACCCAAGTCCCACTACGCGGTTCCAGGCTTGTATTTCTACGATGCGACGGTGTGCGACCGGGCGGCGGCGTTGAAGCCATCGGCGCGCGGAGAGCTCGAGATCACCGATTTGAATCGCAGCTATCTGGCCGAAGGCCAGTTGCGGGTGGAGTTGCTGGGGCGCGGCCTGGCCTGGCTCGACACCGGCACCCATGAATCCCTCCTGCAGGCCGCCAACTTTGTGCAGACCATCGAAGATCGCCAGGGGCTCAAAATCGCCTGCCTGGAGGAAATCGCCTTTCGGGCGGGCTGGATCGATGTGGACCACTTGCGCCGCCAGGGGCTCGAAATGCAGAAGAATGCCTACGGTCAATACCTGCTGGAGCTGGCCGACGAGGTGCTGGGGGGCATCCGATGAGTGTCCATTGCGAAACGACGGCTGTTCCGGGCGTGCGGCTGTTTACGCCGCAACTTCACGGCGATGAGCGCGGGTTCTTCCTGCAAATGTTCCAGACCCGCGAATATGCCTCGGCGGGGCTTGACCGGGTGTTTGTGCAAGACAACCTCTCGCGTTCGCGGCGGGGCACGGTGCGCGGGCTCCATTATCAACTCCGCAATCCCCAGGCCAAGCTGGTCAGTGTCCTGCGTGGCGCGGTTCTGGATGTGGCCGTCGATATCCGCCACGGATCGCCCACGTTTGGCCGCTGCGTGGTCGCCGAACTGTCCGAAGACAATCGCCGCCAGCTCTATGTTCCCGAAGGCTTCGCGCATGGCTTCCGGGTGCTGAGCGAGGTGGCCGACTTCTTCTACAAATGCACCGACTTCTATGCCGCCGGCGACGAGTATGGCGTGCGCTGGGATGATCCGGCCCTGGCCATTCCATGGGGGGATATTGAAACCCCCATCGTTTCCGCCAAGGATCTCCAGCAGCCCTGCCTGGCGGACATCCCGCCCGAACTTCTGCCGGACTTTTCGCCCAATACGGTTTGAACTTCGGCCCGATGGTGTGGCATCCTCAGCTCACGGAAGCGACCATGGAACCAGCACCGGAACAAAACGAAGCACCCGCGGCGCCCCCGGAGGTCGCGGCGCCCCCGAAGCGTGACTGGTCCTGGCTGCGCGTTCTGCTCCTGCGCGTCCTGACGGATGTGCGCAGCTATTATGCGGCCGCGGCGATCGTGGTTTTCTATTTGCTGTCGTCGCGCGCCAGCCAGGGCATGCTGGGCGTCCTGGGCTATTCGTTCCTGCTGGCGCTGCTGCTGGGAACGCTGTGGATCGAAACCCGCCGTCGCGTCCTGGCCCGGGATCTGGAGGCGGCCCAAATCGAACAACAAACCCTGCGGGCCAAGGTCGAGGATCTGGAAGCGGTCCTGCTGAATCACCGGATCCAGCAGGAGGCCGAACGCCTGCGGCCCATCTCCGAGGAAATCCAGCGCCGCCTGCTGGAAACGTTTCCCGACATCGAAACCGCGTTTGCCGTCGCCGAAAACGAGGGCTATGTCTATCCCGACGAATTGGTCCTGACGGCCAAGGCCCGCGATGGCCGCGAACTGTCGCCGGAAGCGTTCACCCAGGTGCTGACCCTGGCGCGGGACGCCGCCAAGGAACTGGAGCCCGAGCTGGCCATTCACTGGGCATGACCTCGCGGGTGGCCCTTTGCGCCGCCCATCGCCGGAATCGGTTTGTATCCGCCTGGACTGCCGAAGCCCCCCCGAGGCAACGCGCCGGCGGGAAGGTCTGGCGACCGTTCCCGCCCTACGGCATCAGACCAATCCCTGGTCGAGCATGGCGTCGGCGACCTTGACGAACCCGGCGATGTTGGCGCCGACGACATAGTTGCCGGGCTGTCCGTATTCCTTGGCTGTGTCGCAGGCGGTCTGGTGGATGGAGACCATGATCTGGCGCAGGCGGGCTTCGACTTCGTCGCGGGTCCAGTTGATGTGCATGGAGTTCTGGGCCATTTCGAGGCCGGAGGTGGCGACCCCGCCGGCATTGGCGGCCTTGCCGGGGCCGTAGAGGACCTTGTTCTGGAGGAAGACATCGACCGCCTCGGGGGTCGAGGGCATGTTGGCGCCTTCCGACACCAGGAGACAGCCATTCTTGACCAGAATTTCGGCATCCGCGCCGGAGATCTCGTTCTGAGTTGCGCTGGGGAAGGCACAGTCGCAGGGGATGGCCCACGGGGTTTGGCCTTCGAGATAGTCGCATTTGAACTGGACGGCATAATCGGAAATGCGGCCGCGTTTCACGTTCTTGAGGTCCATGACATACGCCAGTTTTTCGGCGTCGATCCCGGCGGAATCGTGGATGGAGCCGCTGGAATCGGAGAGGCTGACGACCTTGCCACCGAGCTGGTTGATCTTGTCGACGGTGTATTGCGCGACGTTGCCGGAGCCGGACACGACGCAGGTTTTGCCTTCGAAGGATTCGCCGCGGGTCTTGAGCATTTCCTCGGCGAAGAACACGGCCCCATAGCCCGTGGCTTCGGGACGGATGAGCGAACCGCCCCACTTGAGGCCCTTGCCGGTGAGGACCCCGGTGAATTCGTTGCGGATGCGCTTGTATTGCCCGAACAGGTAGCCGATCTCGCGTCCGCCGACCCCGATGTCGCCGGCCGGGACGTCCGTATGCGGCCCGATGTGCTTGCTGAGTTCCGTCATGAAGGATTGGCAGAAGCGCATGACTTCGTTGTCGGATTTGCCCTTGGGATCGAAGTCAGATCCACCCTTGCCGCCGCCCATGGGCAGGGTCGTGAGCGCGTTCTTAAAAATTTGCTCGAAGCCGAGAAATTTCAAGATGCTGAGATTGACGGAGGGATGAAAGCGCAGCCCGCCCTTGTAGGGCCCGATGGCGCTGTTGAATTCGATGCGGATGCCGCGGTTGACGCGGAAATTACCGGCGTCATCGATCCAGGGCACCCGGAAGACGATCTGGCGTTCGGGTTCCACGATGCGCTCCAGGATGCGGCCGGCGTGATATTTCTTGTGGCGCTCCAGCACGGGCTCGAGGGTTTCGAGGACTTCGCGGACAGCCTGAAGAAATTCGGGCTCGCCGGGATTGCGAAGTGTCATTTTCGCCAGGACGTCTTGAATGTAGCTCATGGTGGGGTTCCTTGGTGTTTTTGGGGTGATGGGCGGTCGGCCCAATCCGGTAATCAATGGCCGTAAAAATGCTCTTGAAATCGGTCGGAATCAATAAAATAATGCAAAATAGTATACCAATACGGCAAAATTACCGTTTACATTCAATCTGGCGATGAGCTATACGGAAAGGCGAAGGAAGGATATGGCGATCGCGGAATGGCCCGATGGCAGGAGTGCGGGAAGGCCGAAGGACGCGGTGGCGGAATGATGTCGGCCCTGATCGTGGAGCGAAGAACCAAGAGATGAAACTGACCAAAGCGGAAATCCATCGTCGGATGTTGAAAGTGCTGCACCGGATGGGGCGTCCGGCGGGGGCGACGCAGATGGCCGGGATGCTGCGGGGCTGGGGGGTGGATTTGAGTGAGCGCAGCATCCGGCTCTATCTGGCCGAACTGGACGCGGCGGGTTTTACCGCCTTGGCCAGCCGCCGATCCGGGCGGGTGCTGACGGACAAGGGGCGCGCGGAACTCGATCAGAGCGATGTGATCGAACGGATGGCGTTCATTTCAGGGCAGATCGACGAGTTGAACTATCGAATGGGATTCAATCTGCGGCTGGGGCGTGGAACGCTGGTGGTGAATACGACATTGATTCCGGCCGCGGACGAGGCGCGGGCGATCGACATTGTACGGCCCGTGTTTGCCGCGCGGCTGGGGATGGGGTCGCGGATGCTGATCCAGCGGGCCGGGGCGGTGTACGACGTCGAGCGCGGCGCGGTGGTGCCGCGCGGACGAATTGCCATCGTGACCGTGTGCAGTGTGACGCTCAACGGCATCCTGCTGAAAGAAGGCATTCCAGTGACCTCGCGATACGGCGGCTTGATGGAATTCCGGAACGGGCAGCCGGCGCGGTTCGTGGAGCTGTTGGAATATGGCGGAACCACGCAGGATCCGCTGGAGCTGTTCATCCGGGCCGGGATGACAAGCGTGCGCGATTGCACGCAGACGGGCAACGGCGTGGCCGGCGCCAGCTTCCGCGAGTTTCCGTCGGTGGCGCTGCCGGACGTGCTCAAAATCCGCGATCATCTGCGGCTGCTGGGGCTGGACGGTGTGCTGGCGGTGGGCGTGCCCAATCAGCCCCTGTTTGAGATCCCCGTGGCGGAAGGACGGACGGGACTGGTGGTGCTGGGCGGACTGAACCCCGCGGCGGCGCTGGAAGAAGGTGGGGTGCGCAGCGAAAGCCGATCCTTGGCCGGCCTGCTCGAATACCGCCAGTTCCCGGAATACCGGCATCTCAACATGTGGACCAAGCGCTAAACACGTCGACATCCGCCAAGCGGCAAACGTCAAGGCCTGACCCCATTCGGGGTCAGGCCTTGACGTTTGCTGCGAAGGGCGATTCCGTCTCAGGGCGCGAGCGCGGCGGCGTTCTTGAGCAGTTCGATGAACTCGCGGCGATAGCCTTCGGGATCGGGGCCGGCGGCGGCGGCGGTCCAATCGATGACCGTTGGGAAGTCGATGGATTGGACGACGGGATCGTTGCGCAGGAGATATCCGGCGGCGACGACGCCGGCGGCAAACCGGAAGTCGCTGGACGCGGCATCAAAATCGGACCCGGCGCCGGTGAAGGGTACTTCGATCATTGTGCTGGAGTCCTGTTCGGGAAGTTTATAGCGCAGCTTGACGGTGAGCCATTCGGGGCTGGCGTGCTCCACATCCACGGTGGCGGGGGCCGGATCTTCCGCGGTGTCGGGCTGCGGCTGGTACTTGAGGGGATCGACCGCGGGGAGGGGCGGTTGAGCGCCGCGGGGGACCAGCTCGTAGAAGGCGGTGACCGTATGGCCCGCGCCGAGTTCGCCAGCGTCTTTTCGGTCGTCGTTGAAATCCTCTTTGGCGAGAAGCCGGTTTTCGTAGCCGACGAGCCGGTAGGAGGAAAAGTGGGCGGGATTGAACTCGATCTGCAGTTTGACATCCTTGGCAATGGTGAAGAGCGTTCCGGCCGCCTGCTCGACCAGGGTTTTGCGGGCTTCGGAGAAGGTATCGATATAGGCGTAGTTTCCGTTGCCCTTGTTGGAGAGGGTTTCGAGGCGGTCGTCCTTGTAGTTGCCCATGCCGAAGCCCAGAACGGTGAGGAAGATGCCCTGCCGGGCGCGCTCGGCAATGAAGGAGGCCAGTTCTTCGGAGTCGGTGATGCCGACATTGAAATCGCCATCGGTGCAGAGGATGACGCGGTTGTTGCCGTTGGGGAGGAAGGTTTCGCGGGCCTGGTCGTAGGCCAGACGGATGCCGGCGCCGCCGGCGGTGCTGCCGCCGGCCTGGAGGTTGTCGATGGCGGACTGGATGGCAGCCAATTGGTTGCCGGGGGTGGGGGGCAGGACAAGGCCCGTGGTGCTGGCATAGACGACGATGGACACGCGGTCGTTTTTCGTGAGTTGCCGGGCGAGGAGATGGAGGGACTTTTTCACGAGCGGCAGTCGGTTGGGCGGGCTCATGGATCCCGAAACATCGACCAGAAAGACGAGATTGCAAGGCGGCCGGTTATCGGGGTTGAGTTCGCGCCCCTTGAGGCCGATTTTCACGAGGGCGTGGGCGGGGTTCCATGGGCAGGCGGCGGACTCCACATGGACGGCGAAGGGGACATCGTCGGCCGGCGGATCGTAGCGGTAGGGGAAGTAGTTGAGCATTTCCTCGATGCGGACGGCATCGACGGGGGGCAGGCGGCCGGACTGAAGGAAGCGGCGGATGTTGGCATAGGCGGCCGTGTCGACGTCGATCGAGAAGGTGGACAGCGGTTCTTCCAGGATGGACTTGAAGACATTGCCCTGGATGGGGGCATAGGATTCGGTGTCCGCCGGGGGCCAGGCCGGGCCCCATTGCCCGCCATAGGCGCTCAAACTGGCCGGTCGGCCCTCGGCCGAGCGTCTGGCCATGGCGTCAGGGGCGATATTTCTCATGAGGATCGGGCTGAGACTGTCCGAGGCGATGTCGAGTTCGCGGACGTGGTCCATGACCGGCGCGGCGGCAAAGTCCTGGATATCCGGCGGGGGGAGCATGGCCATATCCACGTGGGGCGCCGTGATGAAGTCGACCCTCTCGGGCAATTCTTCAAGTGGGGACCAGTCATCCAATAATTCGTCCATCACCAGGTCCTGGGGTGGATCAACGGCCATTTCGCCGGTCTCGTTGAGCTGGGCGAGGAGGGTGCGGTGAAGGGATCGCGTCGATGTCCAGAACGCGCCACCGAAGACGAGGGTCACAACGGCCGCGATGGCGGCAAATCCCGTGACGGTGCGCCACGGAAAGCGCGCGAGGCGGCCGCGGCTCGCGCTTGCGGCCGACGCATCGAGGATGGCGCGTCGCTGGGCATCGGAGAGGGCCGGCGCGGGTTCTTGGCCGAGGTCTGCTTCCAGTCGTCCGGCCAGGGCGCGGATGGCGTCGACGGTGGCTTGCCGCTCGGGATCGTTCTGGAGTTGCGCTTCGATGGCGCGGCGTTCGGCTTCGGGGAGTTCGCCGAGGGCGTAGGCGGTAAGTAGGATTTCGGGGTTGGGGTTCATGGCGTCTTCTCCTCTAGAACTGGGCGGCTTGCTGGCGGAGGGTTTGGATCCCGGTATGAATGAGATAGCCGATGTTGGATTCGGATAGCGCCGTGACGGCGGCGATTTGGCGATAACTGAGGCGGTGCTGAAACTTGAGGCGAATCACCTCGGACTGTCGGGCGGGAAGCTCGGCGAGTTTTTGCAGGAGGAGGCTGGCGGATTCGCGCAGGCTGGCCTGTTCGGCGGGGGAGGGGTCCGGGGCGGGCAGGACGGCGGCGCGGGCATCGGTGAGCGGTTCCATGGGTTTCTCCTTTCGGACGATATCGATGCAGCGGTTGCGGCAGACACGGAAAAGCCAGGGGGCCACGAGATCGTCGGGCAGCCTTCCTTTGCGGCACAGGCGCAGGAAGGTGTCCTGAACGGCATCCCGGGCATGTTCGGCATCGCCGGTGATGCGGTAGGCGTATTGGCACAGCGGACGCTCATAGCGGGTGACTATGCCTTGGAGCCATGTCGTGAGGTCAGGTTTCATCGGGGGCTCCAGGGCGGGGTGGGTCTGGCGGCGGGTGGCTTCATCTCGGTCCTCACCATGTCAACGGACGGGCTGGGGATTTCTTAGATACGTTTTTGCCGGACGGGAGTGATGGCGGGATGAGCTGCCGGTCTTGTGTTCAGACCCAGCGCCTGTTTTCGCTTATAGACATATGGCTATAAGTATATAAGACCATGCTCGCCAATCGCCGCGAGGGGCCGGGGGCGGCTAGATGGGGGGCATACGGATTTTGCCGCCGGCGGTGGCGGCCGTGGCATAGGCCGGGGGAATGTCGCGGGCATGGCGGACGTCTTCGATGGTGTAAAAGGCGGTGGGATCGAATTCGCGCAGCAGGCGCTGGAATTCGCTGAGGCGCTTGCGGGGCATGAGGGTGACGAGGACCTGCACCGGTCCGCGGGCGCCGCGGGCGTCTTGCTGGGTCACCCCGAAGCCGGCGGTGGATAGCCGCGCGGGGAAATCGCCCGGCGGCTGGGTCGTGATGACCCGGACGAGGGTCCAGCCGACGGCCAGGCGCTCTTCGATCGACATGCCGGCGAGGGTGCCCAGGGTGAATCCAAGGGCGTAGGCGATATAGGCGAGGACGTGCTGGTCCCCGGTGAGGACGCGCGAAACGATGACGATCCAGATCAGGATTTCGGTGAACCCGCAGGCGGCGGCAAGGTATTTGCGGCCACGGGCGATGAAGGACACGCGCAGGGTGCCCATGCTCACATCGACAACGCGGGCCAGGACAATCAACAGGCTTTGCAGAATCAGGTTCATGGAGGAAAAAACGTCGCAGACCGGTGTGATTCCGGCCCGAGATCAAGGGGTTAAGGGCCGGCCGGAGGCGTGGGGTAGGTCAGTGGCGGCGGCACGTCCGGTTCGCGCGGCACATAGCGATCCCAGAGGAACCAGCCATAGACAAAAAAGCCGACCAGCGCCAGGGTGGCCACGGCATAGCAGGTGATGCGCCGCGGGACGCGCGGTTCAAAGCGCCCTTTGCGCAGCGCGATGGGAACGATCGCAATCAGAATCCCCGCCAGCAAGGCCAGGCCGATGCGGATGAACAATTCTTGGAGTTGATGGGCAGGCATGACGAGGGCACGCTAGCACAGGGCCGGCGGCGGGCGCAAGAACCCTATGGTCGACTGTAATCGATGGAATCCGCGTGATCGATGCCGGGTCAGTGGTAATCGAAGTCGGAACCGCCGACGAATTCGCGAATGATGGAGGTCGGCGGAGGGACATGGGTGGAGAGCGGCAGAAAGTGGGCCAGAAATTCCAGCATGCGGCGGGCTTCCGCGTAGACGGTCTGGTGGGGCTTGATTTCGGAGAGCAGTGGGCGCGCGAGGACGGACAGGATAGCCAGTTCATAATCGAGCGCGGAGTTGAAGACGGCGTCGGCCTCTTCCTGAAAGGGGAAGATCCAGGTGCGCTCGCCGCGTCCGACATTGGGCCACATTTCGAGCGTGCGGGTCGCGGAATGACCGCGGTAGCGGTGGTCGCGGACCAGCCGGCGCAACAGCCGGTTATCCGTGGTGGGGATCCGGTTGTTGTTGTCCAGGTTGAGTTGGGTGAGCGCCGAGATGTAGATCAGGAACTTGTGGGTGTCGGGCAGTCCGGGGGTGAGTTGGGGATTGAGCGAATGGATGCCCTCGAGGATGGCAACCTGCCCTTCTTCCAGCCGCAAGGTGTTGCCGCGGTAGCTGCGGGTGCCGGTATGGAAGTCGAAGGATGGCCGTTGGATTTCGCGCCCCTGGTCCAGGTCGGCCAGATCGCGGTTGAGGGTCTCGACATCGACGGCATGAAGGTGCTCGAAGTCATATTCGCCCGTGGGGGTCAGGGGGGTGCGGTCGCGGTCGACAAAGTAATCATCGGTGCCCAAGGTTACCGGACTCAGGCCATTGACGCGAAGCTGGATGGCCAGGCGCTTGGCGAAGGTGGTCTTGCCGCTGGAGGAGGGGCCGGCGATCAGGATCCATTTGATGGACGGATTGGCGGCGATCTGGTCGGCAATGGCCGCGATTTTCTTTTCGTGGAGGGCTTCGGCCACCTTGACGAAATCGCGGATTTCGTCGCCGGCAATGATCTCATTGAGGCGACCGACGGTGTTGACGCCCAGGATGCGCCCCCAGCGGTTGTATTCCTGGAAGGTTTCGGCCAAAAGGGTAATGGGTTGGAACTCCGGGATTTCGGGGGCCGAGTCGCGCGTGGGCATCTGGAGGACAAAGCCCGTCTGGTAGGGGATCAGGCGGAAGTATTTCAACGGTCCGGTGGAGCGGGTCATGGGCCCAGTCGCCAGGTCGCTGAAGTTCTCGCAGACATAGGTCACGATCTTGGGCGTGTTGGTGAAGTGCAGCAGCGAGACTTTGTCGGCCTGTCCGTTGCGGGTGAACTGATCGATGGCCGCGGTATAGGACATGCGCTGCCGGTGGATGGGCCGGTCGTCGGCGACCAGGGCTTGCATGTGGGCCTCCAGCGACTGGGCCTGGGCGTCGGTGATGCCGGATGTGCCGTCGACCGCGAATTCGCAATAGAGGCCGGGGCCCAGGGCGTGTTCGATGGAGAACGTCGCCGCGGGGTGGAGATCCTTGACCGCCTTGGCCAGGAGAAAGGACAGCGAGCGCGCATAGATTTGCATGCCGCCCATGGAGGCCATGGTGACGAAGCGGACCGTGGAGTCGATATCCAGGGTGTAGCCGAAGGTGACCAGCTCGTTGTTGACCAGTGCTCCCAGGAAGGGCAATCCGCTGGCCGGGTCGACGGGATCGTGGAGAAGTTCGCCCACCAGGGTGCCGGCCGGGCAAATCGCCTGCTGTCCGTCATCCAGGGTGATGGTGATGCTCTTGGGAGGGATCGTGGTTTTGTTCATGGCCGGTCCATGATGACAGGCCGGATGGCTGCCGCAAGCCTAAAAGGAGCTCAACAGGAGGGCGGAAGGAGGGCTCAACAGGAGGGCGGGGGTTTTTCAGACGGCAGAGGCGGTGAGAAGTCCGTGGACCTGGATTTTGCGTGAAAGGGGGATGATCCAGTGGGCGTAGAGGTCGGCGATGCGGTCGGGCAGTTCGGGCCGGGGAGACATCGCGGCCGCGCGTTTCCGGATGCGCGAGAGCACTTCTTCTTCCACCTCGGGAAAGGTGATGGCGTTTTCCACCCGATCGGGCCGGCCCGTGCGGATCGCTTCTTGGAGCGCGTCGGGGAGGGCTTCCAACTTGCGGGTGGCCACATGGACGGAGAGGGTGAGCCGTCGCGCCACGGCATCCAGGCAGGCGCCATCCGCGGAGAGGCAGGTGGCCCGGGCATCCTCGTTGCCCGGTGCGCAGATGGAGGGCAGCCATTCGAGCAGATAGGCTGGACGCAGAAGCTGGATGCGGGCGGCCAGGGAGGGGGCGGCATAAAAGGGGCGGGCCAGATCGGCGGGCGCATCGGCGGGTCCGCTGGGCAGGGCATAGATGGAGGGGGTGAGCCGGAGTTGCGCCCGGCGGCAGAAAGCGTCGGTGGTGGCCTCGTCGAGCGAGGCGATCATGTGGCGCAGATGGGTCAGATCATCCACGTCAGGTCACCGGATAGGTGCCGATCTGTCGGCCGGATTCGGCGAGAGCCAGGACCAGTTGCCATGCCGCTTGGGCGGTGGGAGCCCGCCAGTCCGTGGCGGCCTCGATGAAGAATCCATACTCCCAAGGACGTCCGGGCAGGGGACGGCTCTGGATGAACGTGAGGTTAATGTCGGAAGCGTCAAACGGCGCCAGCGCATGCAAAAGCGTCCCAGGGCGGTTGCCGATGACCAGGTAAAGCAGGGAGCGGATATCCGCCCCCTTGCCCGGCTTGGGCGCCGGCGGTCGCCGCGTGGTGATGGTGAAAAACCGCGTGACGTTCTGTTCGCCGTCCTGGACATTGCGCCGCAGGACGGTCAGCCCGTGCAGGTGGGCGGCGGCATCGGAGGCGACCGCGGCGGTTGCCGGGTCGCCGGCGGCACGGCGCGCGGCGGCGGCGGTGCTGGATTCAGGGATCAATTCCGCCTTGGGAAGCAGGCGGGCCAGCGTATTTCGGCATTGACCCAGGGCCTGGGGATGGCTGCACACGCGCTGGATCGCCGATTTCTTCACGCCGGGTTGGACCATCAGATGTTGGGGCACCGGCAGCGAGAAGCTGTCGAGGATGGTCACGGTGGGGTGGTTGGCCAGTTGGTCGAGGGTTTGCGTGACCGGCCCCTCGCTGGAATTTTCCACGGGCACAATGGCCAGGGGGCGTTCGCGGGCGGTGCAAAGGCGGGCGAAGATGTCGTAGTGCGACAGGCAGGGAATCAGCGTGGCCTTGGCGCGAAAGCGCCGCAAGGCCGCTTCGTGGGAATGGGTACCTTCCGGGCCCAGGTAGAGAACGCGGGGATTCATGGGACGCCCTCGATCAAGTGGATGGTGTGCGTGACCGTTCCCGGCGGGCCAGTTCCAGCCAGGGGGCGATGTCGTCCATGAACTGCCGGAAGGTCCCGGTCTCGAGCTGCTGGGCGGCATCGCTGAAGGCATTCATCGGATCGGGATGAGCCTCCACAATGAGTCCATCGGCGCCGACGGCCAGCCCGGCGCGGGCCAGGGCCGGGACGAGTCGGCTGGCCCCGGCGGCGTGGCTGGGATCGACCACGACCGGCAGGTGGGAAAGCTGCTTGGCGACCGCCACGGCGCCGAGGTCGAGCAGATTGCGCGTACTGGGATCGAAGGAGCGCAACCCGCGCTCGCAAAGCACCACCTGCGGGCAGGCATTGACAATCAGGTATTCGGCCGCGGTCAGCCATTCCTCTACGGTGCTGGCCAGCCCGCGCTTCAACAGAACCGGGCGGCCGGTCTTGGCGATTTGCTCCAGCAGATCGTAGTTCTGGGCGTTGCGAGCCCCGATCTGGAACATGTCCGCCACCTCCAGCAGCGCCTCGATTTTGTCCGGGCCGGGCACTTCGGAGATCATGGCCACATCGAATTCTTTTCTGACGTCGCGCATGATCTGGAGTCCGTCGCTTTTCAGTCCCTGGAAATCATAGGGGGAGGTGCGCGGCTTGAAGGGCATGGCGCGGACGATGCGGATGCCGCAATCGACCAGATCGCGCACCGCGGTGCGAAACTGGTCGTAGGATTCAATGGCGCAGGGACCGGCGATGATCTCGATGTGGCCGCCGCCGATTTTCACTCCACGGACATCCACCACCGTGTCGGCCGGATGGTATTCGCGCGAGACCAGCTTGAATTTCTTCTGGACGGGGAAAACCGACTCGACGGCCGGCAGATTGCGCAGGACTTCAAGGGACTGGTGGCTGAGTTCGTCGCCGATGCAGGCCACGACGGTCTGTTCGACGCCGCGGATCACCCGCGGCTGGTAGCGCAGGGAGCAAACCATGTCGTTGACGGTGGCGATGTCGGTTTCGGTGCTATTGCGTTTTAGAACAATGATCATGATTGATTCCGGGGTTCAGGGGCCAAGGGTCGGGGGGGGGCGGGTGGCGTCGGGCCACCGCAGCGCGCGGCTTCGCCGGACGCGCGAGGTTCGGAACAAATCCCGGGGCAAGGCTTACCGGGTCGGTCCGGACGGCGCGTCCGGCGACCGAAAGATGAACCAGAAATTCCAATGCCTTGCCTTCATTGGGGGGTACTGAACCACGCGGTGGGGCCGATGTCAAGGGGGGGCGGCAGGCGATCAATCCGCCAACTCGAAGGTGATATCGATGTCGACGTTGTCGGTATGGCCGGCGGGAAGGGGTCGCAGGGCTTTCACGGACTGCACGGCCTTCATAACCGAATCATCCATGAGCGTGTTTCCAGAGGGTCCATCCAACCGCCGGTGGATAATCGTGCCATCGGGCTTGACGGTGATGACGACGCGGGTATTCAGGCCCGGGAGGCTTTTGAGTTCAGCCGGCTGGTTCCAGGCGGCGTACATGCGCTCGTGGACGTGGTTGAAGTAGGCGCCGAGCTGCAGGTTCGCGCCGGTAGGCATGGTGGTGGTTTCGCCAATACGGGCGGCTTGGCGCAGGAGGCGGGCGATTTCGGCTTCGCTGGGGGGCTTGTCCCTCGGGGGCGGCGCCGGGCGGCGGACGACGCGGTTGGTTTGGCGAATGTCGCGTCGGGGCGCCGGGGGGTCGGGTTTCTTGTCGGGAATCGGGATGTCGTCTTTCGGGGGCGGCTTGGGCGGCTCCGGCACGGGCGTTGGCGGTTCGGGCGTCTCCGGGGCCGGGGGCGGCGGGACGGAAACCGTGAACTCCACAAACATCAACTTTTCGGCCGGCTTGTTTCGCTGGCAGGCCTGCAAAATCCAGGGCACGACCAGAATGGCCAGGAGCAGAATTCCATGGACCGCCAGGCTGACCTTGAAACTCTTGCGCTGGAGTTCGCGTGCGGTCATGGGTCGGGTGCGGTGACGAGCGCCATGCGGGTGATGTCGGCGTCGTGCATCAGGCGCAGAATGGCCACCACCTTGCCGTAGTCGATGCGCTCATCGGCGCGAACCAGGATGGTGACGTCGGGATCGATCTCCGCCTTGGCCTTGAGCAGCGCCGCGAGTTCGTCCTGGCCGGTGGGCACGTTGTCAAAGAACAGCTCCCCTTCCTCGTTCAGGGTAATCGAGTACGTGTGGGGCTGCTCGATCTCGCTGGTCTTGCCCTTGGGGAGGCGGATCTGGATGCCCTGCTCGATCAGCGGGAAGGTGATCATGAAGGTGATCAGCAGCAGAAACGTCAGGTCCAGCAGCGGGGTCATGTTGATCTCGCTGAACGAGCGGCTGCGGTTGATGCTGGAACGACGGGCCACGAGGGTTCCTACTCGTACAGGAAAGATTGCTGCAGACGGGTCGCGAGTTCTTCGGAAAAGTTCTCCATCTGCACACCGAGGAAGCGAATCTTCTCGTTGAGCTTGTGGCAGCCGACGCCGGACGGGATGGCCACCAGCAGGCCGACCACGGTCGTGAGCAGCGCGCTGGAGATGCCCGGGGCGACGGCGGAGATGCTCGGGGTGCCGTGCAGTCCCATGCCGTAGAAGGCGATCATCACACCCCAGACCGTGCCGAGCAGCCCGCCCAGCGGCGCGACGGTGTAGACCACGCCGAGGGAGGCCATTTGGTCTTCTATCAGGAGGATCTGGTCGGCGGCCTCGCATTCGGCCACCTTGCGGATGGCGTCAATCTGCAGCGCCGTAAGCTTTTCCTGGGAGAGGTCGATCTGGCTGAGCATGCGATGCTGCTTCTGGGCGCGGGCTTCGAATTCCCGCTTCACCGCGAGACAGGCCCGGTTGTAGATCTTGCCCAGCGGGCTGTCGGCGTGGGCGGGACCCCGCACATAGAGTTCCAGCGGATTCTCCTGCCGGTCGAAGGCATGCTTGAAGGTCCGGTCAGCCCGCTCGACCTTGACCAGCTCGATGTGCTTGGCCAGCATGATGCACCAGGCCACGATCGACACGAAAATCAGGATGATGACGATCGCCTTGCCGACGCCGTCGGAAATCTTGAATGTCTCGAACAGGATATTGCCCAGCGGCAGGCTGCCCGAATGAAGAAACAAAAAGCCCATAGTGCCCTCGGAATCCGGTTGGTTTGGTAACGCGCGGCAGCATACGGCATTGCGCGACAGGGGGTCAATCGGGAATCCGCCGGGGTGCGGTTTTGGCTCAAAACGGCACTGTTGATCGCCGAATTTGTCAACACCCCGTCACCACTTTGGTGCCGAACAAGAGATCCGGTCGACGGGGGCACCGTTGACAATGCCGCTGATTATGAAAGTCGCCGCATCCCGATACCCCCAGTCCTATTGTTCTGGATTGTCAGCCAACCGGCTTGTGCGTGCCCAGCATGGGCGCGTTGTCAATGAGGTGCAAGTCCTTCGTAGGAGATCCATCATGGCGGGAACCATCATGGCGGGGCAAGCCGGCGGGTTTACCCCGCGAAACGCGGGGCCGATGAGCAAGAACCCCATATCAGGACGTCATCGGCGAACTGCGGCGGTACGTCGCGGGGTGGATCAACTACTATCGTCATTACGGGCCTCTGGCCCGTGTCTAGCGGAACCGCCGGATCCCGAGCGCGCAAGCGCCTCGGGATGTCCGGTGGTAACGCCAGGGCGTCATAACTGTGCGACCCGTGGCTGATTGAGCAAACCTCAGTCAGTCACGGGGACCCGATTCGCCGCCTTCTATGCGTGGGCAGGTTGAGCGTATAACTTGAGACCCAGAGCTTCAACCACCTTCATAATGGTTCCGAATTCCGGATTTCGATCACCAGACAGGGCCTTATAGAGGCTCTCTCTTGAAAGACCAGCATCCCGCGCCACCTTTGACATTCCTTTAGCTCTCGCTAAATCGCCCAAGGCCTTTTGAAGTGCACCCCGTTGGCTAGACAAAAAAGTGCCTTGGATAAGGTAGAATCCGGGGGTCTTGGTTTGGCCTCGCTCGGGGCTTTGGCCAACGGGTGAGGCAAGGGGGCCCGCCCGCTGCGCCCCAG
>Ga0334882_1000599_pt1 | contig 53939 bp, 44 predicted proteins | sample GraSluR1_MG_5_FD_207226 | JGI IMG/M metagenome (GOLD analysis project Ga0334882, IMG submission 207226) | Sludge microbial communities from methane-producing bioreactor in Wageningen University, Netherlands - Granular Sludge_15_04-R1 | ecosystem: Engineered > Bioreactor > Anaerobic >... | reverse complement strand
CCCCCCAATTCTGCAAAACAAAGCCAATCTTAACACCCCCTTAACACCCCTAAACCTTTGCCAAACAAAGACTTAGAGTACCCCTCCACCCAAACTCACCCCACCCCGCCCCAAAAACAAACCCATCCAAACCCAATTCCCCAACACCCCACGTGCAAATAAACCCCGCCCAATGTAAACTGCCCTCGAACAACAGATGCACAAATAAATAATGTGATCTTAATACAAGAACATACCAGTCTTATTAACGGCCCACGCGCTTCATGGCGATAAGACCGCAAGACCGCCTCAGGCCCAAAAAAAGGAAAAAACCAGCATGGACAATGCAGCATCCGAAAAGAAAACCAAATGCCGCGGACGTCTTAAAGGCTTGTGCCTGTTCGGCTTAGGATTCCTCTTCGCCATCGGCGCCTTCATCGGCATCAACTACGGAATGTCCAAGGTCTCAACACCCGAATACTGCGGCTCCGCATGCCACGAGATGCAAACCGCCTACCAATCCTGGGAGCTCTCCCCCCACGGCCTGAACCACCTCGGCGTAAGAGTCGAATGCACCGACTGCCACCTCCCATCAAAGGACAACTACTTCCGCTACACCGCAACCAAAGCCTGGCTCGGCGCAAAAGACATGGCCGTACACTATTTCGGCCCCGAATACGACGTCGAAAAAATACGCAAGAAAGTCCAGGACAAGTTCACAAACGAGCCCTGCATGCGATGCCACAAAGACCTACTCATCAGCCCCACAAGTTTCGACGCAATGGCCGCGCACCAGGGTCTCATCGACCGTCCCGACGCACCCGAAAACCAGTGCATTCACTGCCATCCCGGCGCAGGCCACGAAAGAGACAGCAAGATCTTCTCAAAATAGAAAGGAACGCGTATGAAAGGGTCGTCCCTGTGCATTCTGCACGTTTCAGCCGCACTGCTGGCAACCGTCTTTCATGGTACTGCCGCCGCACAGGATGACTCGCTCGCCGTGCCCGGCCTCAAGACGATCCGCATCGAACGCAACATAAGCGCCACGGCAAAGGGCTGCATCGAATGCCACACCACCTCCACCCCGGGAATGGTCGCCGATTGGGCTGACAGTCGCCATGCCCACGCCAACATTACATGTATCGATTGCCACCGCGCCGGACCCGCCGACAGCGATATCAGCAAGAAACATCTCTCTTGGGAGAAGACCCCGATCTCACCAATTGTAAGCCCCAAAGACTGTTCGCGTTGTCACCCGACGGAAGCCGCCGAATTCTCCAAGAGCAAGCACGCCCGGACGCTTGACATCATCTGGCAGATCGACCCGTGGCTCAAACAGGGCATCAACAATGAGATCGAGCGGGTCACCGGCTGTGATCATTGTCATGGCAGCGTCGTAAAGGTCGTCGACGGCCAGCTCGATCCGGCCACATGGCCTAACGTGGGAATCGGACGCCTCAATCCGGACGGCAGCCGCGGCAGTTGCTCAAGCTGCCATACGCGGCACAAATTCAGCCTCGAAGAAGCCCGCAAACCCGAAGCCTGCGGCCAGTGCCATCTCGGACCGGACCATCCCCAGATAGAAATCTACAACGAGTCCAAGCACGGCGCCATCTATCACGCAGAGGGCGATTCATGGAAATGGAATGCCGCCCCGGGCACCTGGTCGCCGGGTGTCGACTATCGTGCGCCGACCTGCTCGACCTGCCACATGTCCCAGGTGGGTGCGGTCAGGGGCACGCACGATGTCACCGAGCGGCTGGCATGGGAAACGCAGGCGCCGCTGACTATTCGCCCGTCTGAATTCGAACCGCTGCCCGCTAAAACGGATTGGAGGCAGGAACGCGAGAAAATGAAAGGCGTTTGCCAAGCATGCCATTCGCCGGCATGGACTAATGGGCACTTCGACCGATTCGACAAGGCCGTCGAAAACTACAACGAAACCTACTACAAGCCTGCCAAAAAGATCATGGACGGTCTTTACGAAAAGGGACTACTCAGCAAGGACAAGTCCCTCGACGAAAAGCTGGAAATCGAATTCTACGAGTTCTGGCACCACGAGGGCCGCCGCGCACGTTTCGGCGCGGCCATGATGGCACCCGATTACGCCTGGTGGCACGGCTTCTACGAACTCAAGAAACGGTTCATGGAGATCGAAACCCAGGCCGAGGAACTTCTGCGGACGGGCAAACCGTCAAAGGTACACGAGGTCAGGGGCGCAACCGGCGACACGACAAGACCGAATCTGCCATAAGAACATACGCCGGCGGAACCGGCATTCGATAGAAGCTGCGGAGTTTCTGCAGACCCCCGTTGAACGGGCTTCTGTTTCGAGTCGCATCCCGTTAGAATGACTGCGAATCGGCGAAGATAGCCAGAAAAAGCGATCAAATCAAAACGGAAAGAATATGACGAATTTTAGCAAAGACGGCCGACTACTGATACCGTTTCGCCAGCGAACCAACGCAGCCGACGCACAGGACGAAAAAGCTCGCTACGTAATAGAACATGCCTATTGCCCAAACGGCTGCAGTATTATGGACATAAGGCACAAGATTGATGGCTACCCCGGCCTCAAAATACGGTTCAGGCGTCCGGGTATGGAAGGGCTATTTGTGATTTCCGCCGTGGAAGGCGATTTTGACAAGATTGTCCTCGAAGGCGAATTGGATGACGGAGTCAAGGATGAGCTATACTGTCCGCATTGCGATGTGATGTTCCGTAAACTTGTCACATGCAACTGCAAGCCGGACGGCGATATGATCGTCATCGGCCTGACGCCGGAACTGGACTTCAACAATGCCATAACATTCTGCAATGTAACCGGTTGCCACAACGGGGCTTTTGTGCAGTCCGGCGAGGTCCTGCAGCACATGCGCCTGATGGGACATTAGCCGACCGGGTGACGCGGATATCGGTCATTAACCCGGCAGCGGCAAGTGCGGTTAAGCACCACGTTATCAGGGCGGCAATCGGCAAGTTACGTCGCTGTATCTGTGGTACCAAGCCCGTTACCTCAGCGAAATGCCGCGGTCGCACACCCCGTATCGTCGGCAAATTCGCAGTAATCTCCTTGCAAAACGTCGCCCAATCGGTATAGTTTGGACCAAAATTCCGATGTAGATATTTAAAGGGCTTGCCAAATGGCGGATAAAAAAGAGGACTTGAAACGGGTCAGGGAACTGATCGACCTCATGATCAAGAACGATCTGGTCGAGATCGAGGTTGCGGACGGCAGCAGCAAGATCCTGCTTAAGCGCCCGCAGGCGACAGCCCCCCTTGTGGCACAGATGCCGGCGGCCGCGATGATCGCCGCACCCGCACCCGCCGCCAAACAAGAGCCTGAACGCGCCGAATCGGAGAAACTGCACGAGATCACCTCGCCGATCGTCGGCACGTTTTACGCCGCTCCCAGTCCCGACTCCAAACCTTATGTCAGGCCGGGCTCGCAGGTCGATGAAGACACCGTTGTCTGCATAATTGAGGCCATGAAGGTCATGAACGAGATCAAGGCCCAGATAAGCGGAACGATCGCCGAGGTGCTCTGCAAGGGGGGACAGGCGGTCGAGTTCGGCCAGCCACTTTTCAGGGTGCGGCCAAACTGACCCACGGCGAAATTCGCAGTCGATCTCAAGCCCCGAATCTGTTCAGGTGGATGCACTATGTTCTCAAGAGTATTGATCGCAAACAGAGGCGAGATAGCCCTTCGGATTATTCGCGCGTGCCAGGAACTCGGCATTGAGGCGGTGGCTGTATTCTCGCAGGCCGACAAAGATGCTGAATATGTAAGGCTCGCCGACGAGGCCATCTGCATCGGGCCGCCGCAGCCGGCGCAGAGCTATCTCAATATCCCCAGGATAATCAGCGCCGCCGAGATTGCCGACGTCGAGGCTATTCACCCCGGCTACGGCTTTCTGGCAGAGAACGCCCATTTCGCTGAGATCTGCCGGGAATGCGGCATAGCCTTTATTGGTCCGTCGCCCGAGGCCATGCGGCGGCTCGGCGACAAGGTATCCGCTCGCGAAATCGCGCGGGACGCGCGCGTGCCGGTTGTGCCGGGTTCCGAAGGCGAGATCATCGACGAGAACGAAGCGGTCAAGATCGCCAACAAGATCGGCTACCCGGTCATCATAAAGGCCGCCGCCGGCGGAGGCGGACGGGGCATGAGGGTGGCTCACAACGATATCAGCCTCCATGGAGCGTTTGCCGCCGCTCGCGCGGAGGCAGAGGCGGCGTTCAAGAACGGCGTATTGTACATCGAGAAGTATATCCAGCAGCCGCGACACGTCGAGGTTCAGGTCCTTGCGGACAAGACTTCCAATGCCCTGCACTTCTACGAGCGCGACTGCACGATCCAGCGCCGCCACCAGAAGCTCATAGAGGAATCGCCGTGTCCAGTGCTGGACGAGGCAACCCGCGAGGAGCTGTGCAAGTCGGCCCTGCGTCTCATTCAAAAGGCCGAATACGCAAATGCCGCGACGGTGGAGTTCCTGCTTGATCGCGATAAGAATTTCTACTTTATCGAAGTCAACACGCGCATCCAGGTCGAGCACCCGGTAACAGAAATGGTCACCGGTCACGACCTGATAAAGTGGCAGCTCAAGATCGCCGCCGGGCAGACGCTTGACCTGCGGCAGAAGGACATCACGCACAACGGGGTGGCGCTGGAATGCCGCATCAACGCGGAGGACCCATCGCGCAATTACTCGCCGTGTCCCGGCACAATAAGCAAGTTCATTGCACCGGGCGGCATGGGCGTACGCGTCGACACACATTTGTACCAGGGCTGCACCGTAAGCCCTTATTACGATTCTATGGTCGCCAAGCTTATTGTGCACCAGAGAAACCGGGAAGAGGCGATTGCAACGATGAAGCGCGCACTGCGCGAATTCCGAATCGAACCGATCAAGACAACCATACCGGCATGTCTGGAAATCCTCTCGCACCACCTTTATGTGAAAAGCGATATCGACACCACCTTCATTGAACAAAATATGGGCTGACACAGACCTGGTCCGCAGAAGCCGATAACGGTCTGAATCAGGGTATCGCGCCGGTCTGGATCGCCGCGGCGGCGCCGTTGTAGAAGATACCCGCTACAGCGCCGGTCATCAAGCAGGCCAATGTTGCGGCGAGGAGCGCCCGCGGGGCGACTTCGGCAAGATCAGCGCGGCGCCGGGGCACGATTGCGGAGACCCCGCCGGTGAATATAGCCAGTGAGGCGACGTGGGCAAACCCGCACAGGGCATATGCCACGACAACTGCGCTTCGCGGGTGCGAGAAGCCGCCGCGTGCGATCACCTCGGCGAGTTGGAGATAAGCGGGTATCTCGGTGGCGATGAGGCGCTGTCCCAACATGCGGGCTGCAAGCATTGCGTCTGCTGGCGGCACACCGATGATGACGGCAAACGGCCACATCACATACCCCATGAGGGCGGTCAGAGGCGACCGGACTTCTTCCGCTTCGAAAAGCTGCAGCGAACCGCCGGCCCATGCCAGGACGAGGTCGAGGACTGCAAGCATCCCCAGTAAGGCGATGAGCAGGGCACATACACCGACGACGAGCTTCACACCCGCCATCGCGCCGTTTATGATCGCCTCGACGGGGCCGCTCTCCCGCTCATAGTCAAATTGTGCGGTCGCCCCCAAGGTCCGCGGCTGTTCGGTCTCGGGCACAAGTATCTTGCTGATCACGATCGCAGCCGGCGCGCTCAACAGGGACGCCGAGATCAAGTGCCCGGCAATGGTCGCGAATACGTCCTTGAGGAAAAGCACATACACCCCCATCGTGCTGGACGCCACCGTGGCCATGCCGGCGGTGAGTACCGTACAGAACTCCGATCGCGTCATCCTGGCCAGGTAAGGCCGCACCGCCGTCGTCGACTCAATCCCGACAAAAATATTGCTCGCCGCACAGAGACTTTCGGCGCCGCTAATCCGCATGAGGCGCACGAACACCCATGCGAAGCCTTGTATGATCCGCTGCATGATGCCGACGTAATACAGCAGTGCCATCAGAGCAGCAAAGAAGATGATCACCGCAAGCGCCTGAGTGGCGAGGATGAACCCGACGGAGGGATTGCCGGCGGCGTCCGTCTGGCCCGGTGCGACGGCCAGCGGCCCAAACAGAAACCGCTGTCCTTCCATGGCCGCGTTCAAGAAACGCACGACCACGTCGTTAAGCCACAAGAAGAAACGCGTGCTGCCCGGCGCCCAGAACACCACGGCCCCCAGCGCCAACTGCAAGCCCACCCCCGCAGCGACGCATCGCACATTTACAACGCGACGATCCGCGGAAAAAGCCCAAGCGACGATCAACACGCCTAATAGTCCGGCAAGGCTGACTGCGTTATAGATATCCATAGCTTTTGTTCTAATAATGCGGCAACAGCTTATTCGCTTCGGATACTATACCCTCAACTTCGGCCAAGTCCAGAGCCGGCTATTATGATCGCTCAATAACGCAGTATGGCAACCATCGGCGTCGCCTCCATCATGCATTGGCGCTGGGCCGGGTATACATAGCTGCCTCGGCCCAAAGCGTAATGCACCGTCATGTCGACCAGGTCCTCGTTGGTCGAATCATACCACGGCTCAATCTCAATGTGGCCGTCGGCAGGATCGAACTTGCCCCAGAGGTGCTCGTTCGGATCGACGAAGAGCGTATCGAGCCGTCCCTGGTAGGCGGCGGGCACGATGAAGTGCGGATCCGTCGCCACTGTTTTGGTGCCGACCTTGTCCCAGAAGTAAGCCGCCCGCCGGTTCCGGTCGTAATCATAATCGGCCTCGACGATCTTCCAGGCGCGCTCATGAAGCTGCCTGCGATCCATCAATTCGGGATTGCCTCCTATGAACTCGTTTTTCAGGTTCGTATAGAAATTGATTTCGCGGTACACCCCGCACAGATAATCCGTGCCTGCCAGGACCAGCGGCTCCCTGCCGGGGGCCAGTTGTCTGTCGACGCCTTTTTGCACGGCCTTGAGAAAATCTTCGATGGCCCTTTTAAGCGGCTTGCCTTCCACACCCTCGCCGTGGCCGTGGAACATGGCGCCGGCGCCGGCAATCTTGCCGCGCGGCATCGTATGGACCTGGATGAACTTTTCGATGTCGCGGTACTGCTCCAGCGTCTCCATTGTGGTTGGTGCGTCGGTAAGAGAGGTCTCCTGAAGTCCGTACCGATCTCCTGTGAAAAGACGAACCTTCTTCTGCGTGAGTGTCAGCAGGTAGAACCGACCGTTGCCGCTGAGCAGCGGCAGAAGCGGCCGCAGCAAAAAGTGCTTCGCCACGTACACCTCCTGTTCGAAAGACACCGGAAGGCGATAGTGTTGAAATTTCTGGCGGCCGAGGAAAATCGCCAGTCCATCCTCCAAGTGGCTCCAGAAGAGATCCTCCCGCAGCAATTCGCGGACCGGCCGGAGCGTCTCCTCGATTTCATTTGTTCCGAGACCCCGATGATAGAGGTGCTCCTCGGCGTTTGCCGCGAGGTTTTTCAGTCGGATACGATCTTGCCGCGTACCCTCGCCGTGCTTGTGTGTCGGCAGGAAAAACGATATGCAGTGCGGTTCGGTGTAGTCGATAAGTTTTTCGAGGGTCGCCCTGTCGAGAACATCCATAGCCATTGTCGTAACCTCCCCTGCAATGCTCGATTATTGGTTGTTCCGCCAAGACTCTATACGAACGCAATGCCGCAGGGGGGCAAGGAGAAGGGTTTTTGAAAGATGCCGTTTATCGGCGGCCCGGATAAGCTCAGACATTCAAAGCCACATCCGGGCGCCCTTGACTCTCCAAGTCTATCTTAAGAGCCAGAAAGCTCAGCATATCCCGCAGCGTCAGCACGCCGGTGAGCCTGCCGCCGTCGATGACCATCAGCCGCGTGCGGCCGGCGCTGCGCATGCGGGTCAGCACATCAAGGGCATCGGCATGCGGCTCCACAGTGTTTTCCGAGGTGCATTCCTCCGTTACATTTCGGACCTCCGTATCCGCCCATCGGTCGCGGGGAATACCGTGAATCTTCTCCGTCGTTATGCAGCCCAGCAGTGATCCATCCGACACTACGGGGAACATCTTGTGGTGGTGGCGATAGAAGAAATCCTCCACCGCGTCGGACAGGTGCAGACCGGCGTCGACCGTTACTGGGCGGGGATTCATGAACCGTTCGATCCGCTCTCCCTTGAACACGTCCCGTACGACAACCCGGCTGTAAGACATGCGAGCCGCCGAACGTATGAACATGCCGATCAGAAAATACCAGACGCCGCCGATCACGTTGCCGGTAATGAATACCAGGACGCCGAGCACGATCAGCATTATTCCGAATCCGCTTCCGAACGTGGATGCGATGCGCGTTGCCCATCGAATGTCGCCCTTGAGGGCCCAGAGGCCGGATCGCAGAATGCGTCCTCCGTCCAAAGGGAAGGCGGGTATGAGATTGAAAACCGCCAGTGCGGCGTTGAGCCACATTAGATAGAGGATTACGCCCCAGACCGGGACGGGCCAGGTGTTGTACAATCCCAATTGCGCGACGCCCAGGAGGATGCCCGCCAGGGTCACGCTGGCCAGCGGCCCAGCCACCGCCATCAGAAACTCCGACAGCGGCTTCTCCGGTTCGTCAGGCAGTTCGGCGATGCCGCCGAATACGAACAGGGTTATGCCCCGCATCTCCATGCCGAACCGCCGCGCGACTAACGAATGGCAGAATTCATGAAAGATGATCGAGGCAAACAGGCCCAACATGCCCGCCAGACCCATCCACCAGTATGCGCCGCGCGAAAGGTCTTGAAAATACAAAGGGAAAATGCCCGCTGCCAGCGACCATACAAGGAAGAAGGCCAGCAATAGAAAGCTCAGGTCGATGCCCACCTGAAACCCGAAGAGTCTAAACAGCGGTATTCTCTTGAAAAACATGTTTCCCCCATTTTTGTCGGCTTAGTTTAGGTCTTTCGACGCGCAGCTGCCTTGTAAACTGCTCCGTACGCGTGCGATTCTTCGGACGAGGAAGCAAGGAACTTAACCTGATTATTGGGCTGCGGTGGGCATGGCAAATCGCGTCAGGAGCGTTTCTTAAGCCATCGACTTCGAAACTTGGTGCGAATATGTTCGGTGAGCAAGAGGTGCATACGGCGCGTTGTCAGAGGAAAGTCTTTTCGGAGTATCTCGCGGCAGGACCATCTTCCTGCACGGCCGAATGCGACCAGTATCCAGCCGGCCGCGGCGCCTATTCGCCGTCGAGCCGGTCGCCTTGCAGTTTGCCGGAGGGGGTTCATCGCTGGACCGCAACCTTCGTCGCAGCCAGGAGCTCCTCGCCCGTGCGGCTGTCAAATGAGGAAACTCCGAAGAGCTGATGCCGCTGGACGACTTCGGGGGCCTCGGCGTAGTAGCTATTTACCGCTTCGACGCCGCCGTGGACCTCGCCGACGGTGCGGTAATTACCGTCCAGCAGCCACCGACTGAACTCGTCGTCGTATTCCGCCGGGTATATCAGGGCATTTACCCAGCGACCGTCTGCATAGCGCGACCTGTGCACCTTGGCCCGACCCGGCGGGGACTGGCTCACGGCAAGGCTCACCAGGCGGCTGTAGTCCCGGCGGGCGGTCGCCTCATCGGCGGCATCAAAGAACATGCCCGCCTCCAACTGGAAGGTCTCCGGACGCACGCCCCTTAGCTCCATGCGCCCGTCGGGATAGGCGTTATGAATCTTATACACACGGACGTCGCGAAACTTCTCACTGTCCAGGAGTTCGGCGACTTCGTCGGCGGTAAAACCGAGTCCGGTATGATCACCAAAATCCACGACATAGAGGCCGACATATCGATCCGCGTTCTGCACTTCCGGCAACTTCATAGCATTATCCATCTTAATCTTCTTAGCCGGGGCCGCTCCATAAGACCCGGCATTATTCTATACGAAGTTTGTTTGCCCATCCAGCGGTTTTCCTTCACCGGCCGCTCAAGCGAGATCAATCCTTGGATTCGACGTTTTCGACACGCTTGGGCTGATCCGCGGCGGGTGTTTTCTGCAATTCCTGCTTGTCCTGACGGTTCTTTCGTTTGGAGATCGTTCTTAGCCGCCTTCGTTCTCGCGGCGACAGCGCGGCCATGCCGGACCGGGCAATCTTGTCCAGTGTTTGATCCAGAAAGATGTCGTCTGCGACGCGTTGCTTCGCCGCCGCGTCCGCCCGCCGCCGCCAGTACAGTTGACGCCATTGTGCGGGTCTGAGGCGCAGGTGACGCGGCCACCTGTAAGCGCAGGCTGCGAGCAATGCCGTCATCAGCACGACCGTTGTGTACAGCAGCGGGCTCTGTCGGATGATAGACGGATCGAAGACCGTCGCCACCCCCAGGCCGACGATTGCGCCGCCTAAATGCGCGTCATGGCCGATCCTGCCGATGCCGCTTTGCATGCCGAAGAAGGAAACCAGAATGAACATGATTGCAAAGAGCCACGACGGTATTGCAATCGGCAGCGGCCAGACAAAGACGGCGCCCCCAGGCAAAAGGAAAATAGACGCAAAGATCACCCCGCAAACTCCCCCGGAAGCACCAAGCGCCCGGTAGGTTTCGTCGTGTCGATGCAGAACCAGCGATAGCAGGCTGCCGCCGAGGATGCTTGCTAAGTATACCGCCAACAGGACCTGTGCGCCGAAAAGCATCTCAATACTGGTACCGAACGCGTAGAAGCTGAACATGTTGAACACCAGATGCGGCCAGTTGGCATGCAGGAAGCCAGAAGAGATCAGCCGGTGATACTCGCGCCCGTCCAGCACTCGGACCGGACTGAAAACAAAATCATCCATGAAACCGGGGCGCGTAAACCCCATGTATGAAACGTACACCGTCGCGCCGATGATCAGCGCGGTAAAGATGGCCAATGTCCCGCCCATGCTTTCTTCTCAGTATTGCCCGCGTGTGGCTCGAATACCTATTGTACTTTCAGTCGCGCGAATTTTCGTTTGCCGACCTGCACGACCATTCCGTTCTTCGGGTGAACGTCCATATTAGGATCGGCGACCTTCTCGTCCTGGATCTTCACGCCGCCCTGCTGGATCATACGTTTGGCCTCGCCGCCCGTGGCGACAAGCTCGCAGTGCAGCAGCAGCTTCGCCGCCGACACGGCCCCCGCCGCAACCGCAATCTGCGGAATGTCGTCGGGCAGTTGATTCTGTGCAAAGACTTTTTCAAACTGCGCCGCTGCGGCTTCAGCCGCCGCCGAACCATGAAACTGCGAAACGATCGTTTTTCCCAGAATGACCTTGGCCATTTTTGGGTGCGTCCGGGCGGCGTCGATCAGCTCGGCAATCTTCTCGGCCGGCAGATCGGTCAGCAGCGTAAAGTAATTGTCCATCATTTCGTCGGCAATCGACATAACCTTGCCGAACATGTTCGCAGGCTCGTCCGTTACGCCGATATAGTTGCCCTTGGACTTGCTCATCTTTTCTTTGCCGTCGAGCCCTACGAGGATCGGCATGGTAATTACGATCTGCGGCGGCTGATCGTTCAATCTCTGCAGGTCGCGCCCCACGAGATTGTTGAACGTCTGGTCGGTGCCGCCCAACTCGACATCGCTTCTGACCATGACCGAATCCTGCCCCTGCATCAGCGGATACAGGAACTCATGAATGCCCACGGGTTCGCCGGCCTTGTGGCGAATCTCGAAAGTGTCCCGCTCCATCATCCGCGCCACGGTCATCGACGCCGTAAGCTTGATTACGTCCGCCAAGCGCATATCGGCCAGCCACTCGCTGTTATACCGTATCTCGCACTTGTCCTCAGAGGTGTCGAGTATCTTGCCCGCCTGCTCAAAATACGTCCGGGCATTTTGCTCGATCTGCTGTGGGCCCAACATCGGCCGCGTCGTGTTCTGCCCGGTCGGATCGCCAATCCGCGCGGTGTAATCCCCGATGATCAGCACCGCCTTGTGCCCCAGGTCCTGAAACTGCCGCAGCTTTCGCAGCACCACCGTATGGCCCAGATGGATATCCGGCGCCGTCGGGTCCATGCCCAGCTTCACGCGGAGCGCCCGTCCCGCCTTTGCCGCTTCGGTGAGCCGCTGGGCAAGTTCGTCCTCGCGGTATATCTCAACCGTGCCGCGTTTAAGCATCTGAATCTGCTGTGCAATGTCGTTTACCATAGGGTCCTCAAAAAAATCTCCACCGCAGTGCCAATGTACCACCGCCCCTTGGCCGCACGCCGCAGGCAATTTCATTTTACTCGGCACGTAAAGGCGGAATTATAACCCCCATGCGGCCGAATGGCAAGAGCCATGTCCGCACGGCGCACACGCTATGGATCATTGATAGCGCGTTTATTGAACGCCGATCTTATCGGTAACGCGATAGTAGTCAAAGTCCACGAAGCCGCCTGTGGTTCTGGTTGCAAAGTTGTACAATCCGAAGCGATAGCCCATAAAGTGCGGCAGAGTGTAGGCCATTTGCAGGATTGCGCCGATCTTTGTCCACGTCTTGCCGTCCAGACTGTAGTAGAAATACGCCTTGTCAGTGCGGTCTCTGAAGTCGCAGTCGATCCTGAGACAGACAGTTTGCTGCTGGAGTGGAATGCTCTCCATTTCCTGGGGCGTATTGGATTCGGCACTAAACATAACGATCGACTTGCTGTTGCCTTCCATCCTGACGCCGACGAAGCCGTATCTCCTCTGCAGGGCAATCAACCCGGCACAGTCCCCGTCCTTCATGTTGCCGACTTCGATTCTCGTACTCGCTGAACTCACCGGGCCGAAAGTGCGCTGGGTAAGCGTGTTGCGGGCCTGAAGGACGTCGCTGTCAACCCGCCCGGTAGTCAGCCGCAGGTATCCGGTCCGCCCGCCGATGGACCAGCGGAGGTTATCCGGGTTGTGGTTCCACTGCCACGCCAAGGGCAGCGGCTCGCCGGGTCTGCGATCGAATTCGTCCGAAGCTACGATGTTAGCAAGGCCTCCCTCGCCCGCAGGAATATTCAATACGATCGGCGCCTTGCCGTCTACACCGAAGACAGGCCAGTCGCCCTCCCATGTAACCGGCACCAGGTGGGGAATTCGCCCGACCGCACCATGATCCTGAAACAGCAGCGAATACCAATCGCCCTGGGGCGTATCGATAAGACAGCCTTGTGCAATTCCCCGGTCGCGAAGGACAACCCTGCCCTCATAGGGGCCGGTGATATTGTCGGCCCGATGAACAATCTGCGTGCGCATATCATTCCGCGGCCAAGTAATATTCATCAGGTAATACTTGCCTTTGACCTTCAGTAACTGAGAACCCTCCGCCGGCAAACCGACGGTACCGCCCGCCACGGCACTGGCGTTCCTGAGCACCACTTCGTCGAACCCGCCGGGCTTGATCCCCGTCAGATCCGCCTTCAGCTCCACAAGCCGAAGGTCGCCCACGCCATAGAGCATATAGACACGCCCGTCGTCATCAAAGAACAACGAATGGTCATGAAGCGAAGGGGCAAACGCCGTTTCTTTCCACGGGCCCTTGTCAATGTCTTTGGTGGTATAAATATGCGTCCTGCCGCTTGTACTTGAAAAGGTTGTCGCATAGAAAGTCCCGTCATGGTATCGCAGGGATGGCGCCCAGGATCCCCGGCCGTAAGCATTTCTACCGTTTTCCAGCCTCAGCGCCTCGTTGTCCGCCAGCGTATCGTAGGCATAGCCGATCAATTCCCAGTTGACCAGATCCTTCGACTTCATGATGGGCAAGCCGGGGCTCATGTGCATTGTGGTGCTGCTCATATAATAGGTGTCGCCCACACGAATGGCCGCCACATCCGGAACATCGGCCCAGATGATGGGATTCCGCGCCAATTCAGCCTGGGCCGATACCCCGGCGAAGAGAACCATAACCGTACATACGAGCACATATAATCGACAAGTCTTCATGATGCTCAATTATACGGAATAATAACGGATCGATCAACATCCGTTATTTAGCCTGTTCCGTGGAACGGTCCGGTCCTTACATTTCGTTGACTGCTTTTCCATTTGACTTAATACTGCTTCGGTATTATAGTCATTACAGGTGGTCCCTAAGGTCACTATCGGTGTTAGCAGGGGCATTGCGACAGTTGCGGAAAGAGGCATGCTTCACGTTCTGTTAACGCGAGATTGGCTGCGCGAATGAATACTTGCAGTCGGCATCATCAAACACATTTACACTGAGCCTGGTAAAGGAGGAACATGTGGCAAACCAAAGAAGCAAGCCAACACAGGGCGCCGGCGCATGGCTGGGGCGAAGAACATTTCTCAAAACAGCGGCAGGCGCTGCGGCGCTGCCGTATTTCATTCCGGCGTCTGCGTTAGGGCAAGACGGCAGCAGCGCGCCGAGCAACCGCATCGTCATGGCGGGTATCGGCATCGGCAACATGGGACGGGGCGATCTGGGGGCGTTTCTCGGTCGGGGCGACGTGCAATACGTCGCAGTGTGCGACGTGAAGAGGGATGTTCGCGACGGCTCAGTGAACCGCGTCAACGAGAAATACGGCAACAAGGACTGCAAGGCCTACAACGATTTCCGCGAGATCATGGCCCGCGAGGACATCGACGCCGTGCACTGCGCGACACCGGATCACTGGCATGCGATCATCGTCATTGAGGCCTGCCGCAATGGAAAGGACATCTACTGCCAGAAGCCTGAAACCAAGACGCTCCGCGAAGGCAAGCTGATGATCGACGCGGCCCGGCGATACAGTCGTGTCGTATCCGGCGGCAGCCAGCGCGTGCTCGAGGACTACAGGAAGATAGTCGACGCCTGCTGGAACGGCGACAAAGGCATCGTCAAGTCGATCAACGTCAACGTCGGCCCCCTTCCGACGGACTGCAACAAGAACGGCGAGCCCATCCCCGACGGCTTCGACTGGGACAGGTGGCTCGGACCCGCTCCCTGGTCCCCGTACCATCCCCACCGGTGCAGCGGCAGCTACAGCATTGACGGAACAAGCTGGCGATCGTTCAAGGATTACTCCGGCGGCGGCATGACCGACTGGGGCGCCCATCACTTTGGCGGTGCGACTTTCGCTATCGACGTCAGGGAACTGGAGCCCGAGGAAGTCATCTTCCACCACGAAAATGGCCGCAAGTTCGCAACCTGCCGTTATCCCGACGGCAAGCTCATTCATCACAATTACCCTGGCAGGGGCAACCTGGACGTGGAAGGGACGAACGAGAAAGGCCCCTCCGAGCCCGTCCCCGGCTACGCCGGATCCGGCGGCATCTACGGCGACTTCATCGACTGCGTCAAGACCCGTAAGCGGCCGTTCCGCGACATCGAATACGCGGTCCACACCGCGAACGTATGCCACCTGTTCCTGGTGGCGTACGAACTGGAGCGATCACTGAAATGGGACACGAAGAAACAACAGTTCGTGAACGACGACGAAGCCAACCGCCTCGTCGATTATGCAAGAAGAGAACCTTGGGTAATCTAAAAAACGACCGCCGAAATAAGGATACGCTGATATGAAAAGCAAACACTTGACAAAGACAATGCTGGCTGCCGGAGCCGTTGCTGCGGCCGCCGGAAAGGCCCTTGCCCAGACAGACGCCGCGGTGGACCAGTCACTGGCAATGCTTAAGACCTACGACTGGGGCAACGACCGCAACACCCTGAACGCGATTGACAAGGCAATCCTCGACAGCCACGGTGACGCCGCTGCACGCCGCGCCCTGGAAAAGAAACTGGTGGATCTCCTCGTCGGCGGCATCTCGCGATCCGCGCAGGACTACGTCTGCCGCAAGCTGCGGGTTATCGGTACCGTCCAGTCGGTCGACGCTCTGGCCGCGCTCCTGCAAGCCGAGGAGACATCACACATCGCACGCTATGCTCTGGAATGCATTCCGGATGACAAGGCGGTCGATGCAATTCGCACCGCCCTCCCGAAGGTCAGCAACAAACTCAAGCCGGGTATCATCGGCTCGTTGGGTAAGCGTCGTGACACGAAGAGCATTCCGAGCATCGCCAAGCTACTCGGCGACTCCGACGTCGACGTTGCCCAGGCTGCGGCCGAGGCGCTCGCCATGATCGGCACACCCACCGTCGCCGCCCCACTGATTGCCTTCGCCAAGCAGGCGCGTAGCGACAGAAAGGTCGCGTTTGCCGACGCCTGCCTGGTTTGTGCCGACCGCCTGCTGGCCGAAGGCCGCAAAACCGATGCCGTTGCCATCTACAAAGCCCTCAGCGGCGACGACCAGCCCAAGCACGTCAAGGTCGCCGCCATGAAAGGCATGTTGACCGCTGCGGCCAAAAAGTAGAACTCGCAGAATCAGGATATGACTCATTGAGAAGCCCGTGCCGAAATACTCTGTGCGGGGCCTTTCTATAAAAGGCAAGACCATGAAGACCGCAAATGCACCTATCCGTCAACGCGCCAACCGCCTCCTCATTACGCTCTTCGTGCTTGCAGCGGGCGCGGTGCCGTTTTTCACCGCCCGGACACGGGCCGCGACTGACGCCGTGGTCGACATGATCATTGACTTGCTCAAAGGCACCGATAACGAAATGCGCATGCTCGCCCTCCAGCAGATCCGCGAGGAAGTGCCAGGCGAGAATGCGACTCGGCGTTTCGTCGAACTCCTGCCTGAACTCGCCCCTGACGTGCAGACGCAATTCATCGACGCCCTGGGCGAACGCGGCGATGCCTCCGCCCGCCCGGCGATCATCGAAATGCTCGACAGCGAGACCAAAGCCATCCGCGCCGTGGCGGTACGGGCTCTCTCCGCACTGGCCGTCCCCGCGGACGTCCCCCGACTCGCCAGACTGGCCGCCACAGGCTCCGACGCCGAGCAAGAGGCCGCCAGATACAGTCTGCGTCGCCTTCGTGGCAAAGAAATGGACGCCGCCATGATTGAAACATTGAAGACTGCCGACCCAAACTCGCAAGTCGAACTGATGGCCGCACTCGTCGACCGCAAGGTAAGGGAGGCGCTGCCCGCGGCTCTCAAAAACGTCGACAATTCCAACCCCACAGTCAGGCTGGCAGCCTTGAACGCCTTGGGCGCCCTGGGCAATGAAACGCACGCGGCCATGCTCGTGGAGCGACTCAAATCCGCCACGGATGCCTCGGAACGCAGGTGCGCGGCTGTAGCGCTGCGGGCAACATGCGTCCGCTACCGAATCAAATGCGAAGATGCCGTCATCGACGGCCTGGACGGAGCCGATGCGGCAACACGTCTCCTCATAATGCGCCTCCTCCCTCTCACCGCCGGACCAAAATCGTTGAATGAAATCGTCGCGCATCTTGAGGACAAGGATCAAGCTGTCCGCGCCGAGGCCGTACGCCTTTTGGCCGACTGGCGGAACACCAACGCCATTCCGCACCTCAAAAACCTCGCCCGCAGCACCGACAATCTGAAAAACCATGTTTTCGCCATTCGCGGCCTCGTCCGCCTCGCTGGCCCGAGAGAAGGCCGCCCAGCCGACATTGCCGCGTTGAGTGACGCGATGAAGCTGGCCACGCGCAAGGAAGAGAAGACCCTCGTTCTGGGTACTCTCGGCATGGTACCTACCTTGGAGTCGCTCACCCTCGCCGCCGCCGCCCTGGACCAGCACGACATCGTAGAGGATGCAGGCCTAACCGCCGTGCTTATTGCGGAGAAGATCAGCGAAAGCAACAGAAACCAGGTGCTGACCGTGATGCAGAAGGTCCTCCAAACCGTCCAGAACAAAGCCACACGATATAGGGCAGAAAAAGTACTGCAGCAACCCTCTCAGCAAGAAGTGACCACGGTACAGTGAGCACATACGCGGGCAGCAGTGGAGACAGTTTGGAGACAGGACTTCTTGCCGGGAATTAAATGGCCCGACAGTTCGGATCCCCTGTCTTCGCATGGCAAGTCGTACTCTGGCATCCCTCTCCCACATACCAGTTGGTCAGCGCGTAACTGGTGCCTCCGCTGCCCCAGGCGGTCTCACAGGCAATAGCCTCCTGACCAATAAACTCAGCCAACACCTGTACTGCAACGACTTACAAACGCGAATGCCGGGCTGAAAATCTGCCCCTGCCCACTTCCCCTTTAACCTTGGGACCCATCACCTCCAAATCGTCGCCTTGACCCCGCATGTCAATGCTGTTCTTCTGCCTCTGAATGCCTGGCCAACGAATCCCCATGGACAATCAAATCCACAACCTTCAGAAGGAGCACCGGAACACACAAAGCCATAGTCGCAAACGAGCCGGGTGGCAAGGGCCAATCGCGAGTCTCAAGCCACGCGATCCAGTTCTTGGGTATTTTTCCCATGGATAGCAGGTGCAGGACGATCAAAACCATGACCAGGTAGGAACACTTCTGTAGAATCCTCCATTTGCGGTCGCCGAGTTTTTGAAGACCACTCGGAAAAGAATATCCGGCAATCACCATGAACAGAAGGAAAGTGAGGAGCCCCATAACAATGGTAAACCAATGGCTTACGAACCAACTGAGAAAGTACTTCTCTGAATAGGTTTCCGGAAACTTGTAATTAAGATAAAACGTTGCGAGCAGCACATGCGGAATCGTCATAAATGCAGCTGTCAATCCAAGTGTTCGACGGTAAGGCAGCAGCCTGCCGAAGCTGCCGAAGAATCGCGATAATGGACCCAAGGCCAGCGACAGACCAAGGCAGTAGACAGATGCTATCGCCGTACATTTCTCCGTGGTCAACAGACTGAACGGTTTTCCTCGGACATCATGGTACCAAATGAAGAACAAAAAAATGGCCAAATAAATGATACCCGTGATAATCCATTCACGCGTCTTGTTTGAGAAGACGTGCCCCGTTCCTGTCAATCGCATCTTAGGTCCTTTCTTAAAGTACGAGACCGCAATCTAATGGATCAACTCCTTATGCCACCTTCTTCTACGGTTTCGCGTCGAAAACTTGCACCTCCACGAGATGCACTCCCTCGTTGGCACTGTTTCGCAGCATATTGACCTTGACATACCGTGCCGTGCATGCAGTGAAAAGCAGTTCATCCCATACAGCTTGCAGCAGGCAGCACAAAGCCGCCGCAAAGGCCGAAGTACAAGGGCTCATCCTGTCGCTCCTAACCCAAAGAGCTTTGCAATCTAATCTTCAGCAATCTGGTAGCATACAACCGACTGATTTCCCCTTATATACATGCGTCCATTGGCAATAGTCGGATGCTGAGGTCTTCCCAATTCCATGTTCAGCTTAACACGTCCAAGCTCCCTGTACCCTTGGCGGCTTGCCTCGGCCATCACAAGGTCTTCGTTCTTCGTCAAGGCAAAGATCAGCCCGTCCGCGATGATCAATTGCTGATCCTTCCCCCAGTCGTCTCCAACCTTCTTCCAAAGCAGACTTCCGTCGTTGAAGTCGGTGCAATGAATGAAGCCTCCCTCTTTGTCCACGCCGAAGCCGAACACGGCATCCCTGCAAATCGCCACAGTGTTGAAGTTGTTTATTTGTAGTTCAGTACTGCGGTAAAGTTCCTTCACAGATATCGTGCCTTCAATTGCTTCCATCTGAAGGCAAACCGAAAAACTCTTGCCGGTCCCCTCGGCGCCGCAGACAAAAAGACGAGATCCCATTGCTACCGGCGTGCTCACCAGACCTATGATGATTTCCGCGGGATAGGGATATCGCCACATGATCTTGCCCGTTTCGGCATGCACTCCCAGCAGTTCGCGAGTGCCGTAAGTAGCCACAATCACCTGCGGAATGCCGTCGACTACCTGATATGTAAGCGAAGCCGGTGCACCGAGCTCGCGTTTCAGATCCGACTCGGCATGTGCGGTCCAAAGCAGTTCGCCCGTCATCTTGTCCAGCACCATGAGTACGGCTCGTTCAGGATTATCCGCTCCCACGTAGAGCTTGTCTCCCACCACCAGTGGCACGGATGCCTCGGTAGCCCACACAGTCTCGTCTGCACGCCAAAGCTCCGTGCCGTCAGTCCGAAAGCAGATGACGGGACATCGCATCTCCCACACATCGTTTCCATGCGTGGCATAGGGAATAAAGTAGACTCGGTCACCATCGATCACCGGGGAAGTGACCGGACCCAGCACGAAATGCCGATTCTCCTTATCGAACAGCAGTTTCTTCCACAAAGTCTGCCCGGTTAGAGGATCCAGACACAAAGCCCACTGCTTCTTATCCGTCTGGGTGGCCGTAAACGCCCGGCCGTCGGCTTCCACAACTGCCGCTTTGCCCCAGCCAATCTCCGTCCGCCACAACTCTCTTGGTCCGGTGGACGACCACTTCCTCAACAGCCCGGCCGCATTGAAAACAGAGTTGCCGTCGTTGGGCAGAAACCGCTCCAAATCCGTGTTCCGGCCTTCAGTGGCATAGCCGGCAGCATGTCCGAGCACAAACACGGTGCAAACCAGAGATGCGAACATGATCAGTATTCTGAATCTCATACAAACATCCTCACGCTACAGAACTTCATCAGCCAACAGGACAGAATAGCCGAAAACAGAAAAACAGTCAAGGCGGACGATACGGAATACGGAGCTCTCCTTTCGCCATCGTCGATTATTCACCCTTGCCCCGCGAACATCTCCTGCTGCAGCCTGAGCAATGCAATTCAGGAGATTCGATTCATGAAGCCCAACATGGCGGGATTCTGCCGCATCTGCATTCCTGCTTGACTGCTTACTCCATAAGTGATAATCTGACATTCCGTGCATAAGAAAACGTGAAGATAACAGATGACAGTGTTGTCACAATGGAGGCTGCTGATGTTGGAAGAAAACAAAGCGTTAGTGCGTCGTTACTATGAGCAGGTAATGGGGGATTTGTCAGCGATTGAAGAAATCGTGACGGACACTTTCGTTGATCATCATTTCCCACCGGAGATACCACCTGGAGCCCAGGGTGTGCGGAAATTCTTTACGTTTATAGCCGGCGTTTTCAGCGACATGCGAATCGACATAGATTTTCTGCTGGCCGAGGGGGACAAGGTGGATTGTCACTTCGTGTTGCATGCACGTCATACCGGTGAAGGTCTTGGTGTCGCGCCTCGCGGCAACGCGATAAAACTGCCTGCGATCAGCACTTTCCGCATTGCTGACGGCAAACTGGCCGAAGGCTGGGAGATCTTCGACAGCGCCAGTTTAATGCAGCAGATGCAGGCGGAAGCATGATGAATCTCCCCGCGCGAATCACCTGCCCAACCGGCCATATCGTGCCTATGCCTTGCCGCCGGTCTTCTGCTCGGCAAGCACCTGGAAGCGGTTGGCTATCGCCAGCGCCGGGTCCAGCGGCACGTCCACCGGCTTTACGCCTTTGGGGATACTGATCGTCGGCGTCGGCTTCAGCGTCTTGCCCTCAAACTGCGGCAGCCATTCACGTTCGGCCTCCAGCATCTCCGCCGCCATATCCCGAATCTCCTTCAGCGTACAGCAGGCGCTGGTCAGCGGGTCCATCGCGATCGCATGCATGATATGCTCAGGATCGCCGCTCAAACCCGCCTCAACAGCTAACTCCTGCACCGTAACGTTGCTCTGGTTCATCGCGGCCAATTGCGGCGGCAGTTCGCCGACTCTAAGCGGATGCAGCCCCCGCGCATCGACGTAAACAGGAACCTCTACGCAGCATCCCGCCGGAAGATTCGTGATGTAGCCGTCGTTGCGCACGTTGCCGTTGAGCCGGAACGGACGGTCCGTCTCCATTGCCTCCAGGATATACGAGCAGTATTCCACGCTCCGCAGTCCGATCTTCGTTGATTCCAGTGCCAGGTAGTCAACGTCGGCGTACTTCTCGGCCAACATGTTCGCATAGTTGTAATACGCCCCGGTCTCGCCGCCGAAGCCCGGCTCATCGCAATACAGTTTCAACGCCCGCTCGCTGCTGCGGAACCACGGAATATACTCAGAAAGATGCCCCGTGCTCTCCGTCATGAAATAACCGAAGTGCCGCATAACCTCGCAGCGAACCTTCTCATTGACGTAATACTCAGGCCGCTCGCAGTTGGCCCGAAGGATCGGGTACAAATCCCGCCCGTCGCGTTTGTCCTTCAGCGACAGAAACCAAGCCATGTGATTGATTCCCGCGCACCAGAAGTCGATCTGCTCCTTCGGCACGCCCACGTAACGGCTGATCAGGTCCAGCGTCGTCTGCACCCCGTGGCATAGCCCGATGTACGGCATGTCGGTCACCTTGCCCAGACCCAGGCAGCAGGCCGCCATCGGGTTGGCGTAGTTCAGGATCGTCGCACCCGGACATAGCCGCTCCGCGTCCCGCGCGATATCCGCCAAAACGGGAATCGTCCGCAAACCCCGAAACACGCCGCCCGGCCCCAACGAATCGCCGATGCACTGATCGACGCCGTACTTCATCGGTATCTCATAGTCGTGCCGGAACGCGTCCAGCCCGCCAACCTGGATCATTATTATGATGTAATCGGCGCCGTGCAGCGCCTTCTGCCGGTCGATCGTCGCTGTCACCTTCGCCGCCAGCCCGTTGTCCTTGACCATCCGCTTCACGAACGCCTCCATGCGGTCCAGTTTGGGCTGAGTACGGTTCATAAGGCAGATCTCCGATTCCCGCAGCGCCTCTGTCGCAAGGATATCGTGAACTAACGTCTTGCAGAATACCATGCTCCCCGCCCCAATCATCGCGATCTTAGCCATATCAGACCTCCCGTTTCAAAGCGCCCAAAGCGCAGTCTCGACTCACATACGTTACTATACCGCAAAGGTACCGCAAGACACCCCGAATCGCAAGCCCAAAACCGTCCGCCAGGACCCAACTACTTGAGCGTGTTTTCCAGCAGGTACAGCCCGCTCTTGCCCGGCGCGACAATGTCTATATCGCCGTCGCCGTCGATGTCCGCCGCCATAGTGTTAATGCCGAACGCCACCATCCCGCCCTCATGTATCAAGTGCCGCTGCCAACTCGAGCCTTCCCATGTGTAGTAATACACGCACTTCAGGTCGTTGCCGCCCGGATCGTTCCCGTTGTGGGCATGAAAGCGCTTGCCGGTGACAAGTTCGAGTTTCCCGTCGTTGTCGATGTCCGCCAGCAGCATGAAATGCGGCTGGGACCACGAATCGTCTATCAGGTGCCTCATCCACATCCGCTTGCCCGCGCCGTCTCTGCCCTGCTCCAGCCAGAACAGGCCGTAGTTGTGGCCGTACCCGTAAATAATGTCCGCGAGGCCATCGCCGTTTACGTCATGCACCAGCGCCGGCACGCTGCAATGGCCAAGGTCGAACTCGCCATGCCATATCCATTCGCCGCCGGCATCCGCCGGCTGCTCGGCCCACCCCTTTGACGCCACGATATCGCACCGACCGTCGCCGTTTATATCACCGGCGCCGTTGCCGTGTCCCGCCGCCTGCTGCGGCAACTGGTGCTTGATCCAACCCACTCCATAAGGCGCCGACGCATCCCGCTTGAACTCGTACCACGCCGCCTGGTTCATGATGTTGGGCAAAATGTCAGGCTGACCGTCACCGTTGATATCATAGGCCATAGCCGTCTCCATATTGCCCGGCTCGTCGATATCGATCACCTCCCATGACTTGCCCGAATCGCCCGGATTGCGCACCCAGAAGACCTTCTTGTTGTGCCACGCCGCACTGACAATATCCACCCACCCGTCGCCGTCGACGTCCATCGGCAGGCTCGCGAAATCGTAATAGTAATTGCCGTCATATTGCACTTCGCGAATGAAATGCTGCTTCCAGTCCGGCGCCTCGTACCAGTACCCGCCCGAGACAATATCGAGCCTGCCGTCGTTGTTCACGTCGCAGATGCCCGCCGCCTCGAACTTCGACTCCGCGTTGATCACGTGTACCTTCCAGTGGCTGCCGACCTTTACACCCTCTGCCTTGGCCTCGCGGATCCGCACAATCGCGCCCCAAGGCATATTGTTCTGCGTGATCTTGAGCACCAGCGTATTGGACCCCTTCTTGAGAATGCCTTCGGCAGTGTCCGGCGTCGGCATGATCGGTCGCGCCACATTCAGCGAAAGGATCACCTTGCCGTTGAGCCACGCCTTCACGCCGTCGTCGCTGAATATTTCGAACGTAACCGCCTTATCCGCATCGCTGTCGATGGTCGTCCGCAAATACGCCACGCGGCTGTCTCCGCCGTCCAGCGCCCGCAGCAGGTCCAGATAGCCCACGTGCTCCGAATCTGCATAAACCGGCATCGGTCGCCACTTCACCGCCGCCGGGTCGCTCTCCGGCGCAAAAGCAATATCGAACAACGCCGCATAGTTCTTGCCGTCCTCCACGTAAGGACCGGACACCTCCCAATCGACGATATAGCTCTTCAGCAGGTCGATCTGCTCGATGATCGCATTCGCCTGCCCGCGGATCGCCTCCGGCGCCTTGCTTGCCGCGACCTTCTCCATCGCCGCCCGCACCGCCTGCGCCTGCCGCGCCGCCATCGGCCCGCCGATCGTCACCGCCGCATGCGCCGCTTCGTCGCAAACGTCCGCCTCATCAACGTACCGTGCCGCCATCTCCAGAGCCGCAGCCGTCCTGATCTTCGATACCCCCGACAGTACCCGCTTTTTCTCCGCCGGCTGCCTCGCCAGCGTCATCGCCTCGCGATACATAGCCAGCTTCGCATCGTCGCCTGCTCCATCGAGCCCCACCAGGTCGATATACCCCCGCAGCGCAAGCACCCTGTGCGCCGCATTCTCCGAGTCCTTCGCAACCCGCAGCAGATCGTCCTTCGGCTCGCTTGTCGGCCACGAGCTCAGCCCCTGTATCGCCGCGTACCGCACCTGGACGTCCGCGTCCCCCAGCGCACCCCGCACCGCCGCCAGCCCCGAAACATCCCCGAGCTGACCCAATGTGCCGATCATCACCGCCTTTAAGCGCGCATCCAGAACAGAATCCAGCCGCGCTGCCACCGCTCTCGATGCCGCCCCGGATGAATTCGTCCGCCGCGCAGCGCCCACGATCGCGTTATCAACCTGCTTCTGTTCGCCGCCCGGAGACTCCAGCAGCAGTGTAACCAGCCGACCGATGTCGTCCGCCGTCGCCACCTCTCGCAGCGCACGGTATGCCGCCGATCGTGTGGACGCCTCGCCGCGACGCGCCGCCTTCAGCAGCATTGCCGTCGCCTCGCTCGCTCGCCGATCCGCAAGCGCCTGTATCAGTTCGACACGAACCGCCGGCTCCACCTGGTTCACCCGCTCGATCATCACCGCGTGAACGTCCTTGCCGCGAAGCTCCCGCAGACCCTGTCTTGCCGCCGCCTGTTCATCACCCGACGCTCCGGCCGCCCGCTCCGCCAACAGGCCCACGCTCGACGCATCGCCCAGCACACTCACCGCCCTCATCGCCGCAACACGAACCGACTCGTCCTCCGACTCACACGCCTTCACAATCTCCCCGAGCCAGGCACGGTCGCCCCGCACCGCTATCACGTCGACAAGCAGCACCTGTGCCGCCGCCGGCAGTCTTTTCCACTGCCGCAAACACGCACTGACAAGCTCGCCGTCCGCCGTCTCACGCACCAGCCCCACAGCAGCAGTCCGCAAAGACTCATCTCCGCCGCCGAGTGCCTCTATTACCATCCCTGCCCGCCTGGTGCCGTCTGACAGAGCAAGTCCCCTCCATGCCGCCGCACGAACCGCCGGCACAGCCCCCGCCTCCAGCACACCGCGATAGATCATCGCCGCCCCGGAAGTCTCGCCCGCCTCCAAACGCTGCTCACCGCACCGCAGCAGCGCATCCAGAACTGCATTCCTCACGTCGGCGTCCGCATGGCCGCGCACAGCCATAAGCGCAGCCGCAGCAGCATCGTCGCCAATGCCGCCCAGAGCAGAAGCAGCGGCAGCAGCCCTCCCCGTGTCTGCGCCCGACAACAGCGGCACAAGCAGCGGCGCCGCCGCCGAGTCTGCACGCCGCCCCGCCGAGTCGATCAGCCCCGCCTTTAACGTACCCGAGGTCCGCCCGATCGCTTCACGAATCGCACTGCCCGCCTCCGCATAAGGCATGCCCTCCAGCGCATAGCGCGCCGCATGACCAACTCGTTCGTCCCCCAACAGCGCCGCAAGCGCCGGAACTGACTCTGCCGTCCCGAAGATCCGCAACTGCTGACACGCCGAACACTTCTCGACGACGCCAGCATTCGATTCAAGAACCCCGATCAGCGCCCGTTCATCAGCCGCCCTCAGCTCGCAGGCCGCCGACATCACCAATCCTACATAAATCAGCATACGTAAGTTACTCATGAGCTGCCTTTCATAAAGCAGGGATGACAAATTCATTTCAGTCGAATAACCACTACAGTCTCCACGGCGCCCGAGGCGTGTACGAAAGCAGCCTGTTCGCCGTCTCGTCCCCCTCAAACCGCAGCTTGACCGGATCCCACTGAAGATCGCGCTTCAGAGCCAAAGCAACGCCGCCGATCAGTATGGCGTTCATCGTGTATGCCGCAACTTCCGGGTTGCAAATCGTCGCCTTGCGGCTGCGAACGCATTCCAGAAAGTTGCCCGAATGACTTTCTGCATAGTAAACCCGCTCGTCGTCGGGCAGCATAGGCGCCCGAAGCACACCCGCGGGATACGATAAGATATTACTGCGGTCTACGGCAATACGCCCTTCAGTGCCCACGAAGCAAGCCCCGCCGTCCGGCCCCACCGGTTCGCCGGGATATCCCCTGCCGTGCACCACCACCCCGTTGGAGTAATGGTAATCTATGCCGCCATTCACGTACTTCACCTTGACAGGCGCCCTCATGTCCGGATTGACCGTCCATTGAACGATATCATAATGATGCGGGCTCCAGTTCACGTCACCCACGAACAGACCCGACAGCGCATGACCCGCCTCACCGCCGAACGGCCGCCACGGTAGCGGCCCTAACCACAAATCCCAGTCGAACCCGTCCGGCACAGGCACGGAATGATCCGAAGTCCACGCACTCGGCACGAACGCGCCCGGCTCACGGTATGCATAAACCTCCTTCAAACGTCCGATCCGCCCGTTGCGGACCAGCTCGCAGGCCTGACGAAACTTCCCCCCGTACTCCGATCGCTGCTGCGTCCCAGCCTGATAGATCCGCCCGTATCGCCGAGCCGTCTCCACCATCACCTGCGTCTCCTGCACCGTAATGGCAATCGGCTTCTCACAGTAAACATCCTTGCCCGCCCGCATCGCCATGATCGCCATCGGCGCCGCCCAGTGATACGGCACCGCAATGAGCACCGCGTCGATATCCCCGCGACCAAGAACCTCGCGAAAATCGTTGTACGACTTCACGCCGTCGTATCCCGCCCGGCCAAATCGCTCCGCATATATCTGGTTGCATCGATTCCAGGCATGTTCCCGCCGCTCGCGCCGCACGTCGCACACCGCCTGTACCTGCACGTCGTCCCGCGCCACATACCCCCCCGGCACGTATGTCCACGCACCTCCCATGAGGTGCCCGCTGCCCTGCCCGCCTAAGCCGATGAATCCCATGTTAACGCGCTCACTCGGAGCCGTCCGCCCAAGTGCCGACGCCGGTACTATCGCCGGAAGCATTAATGCCCCAACCACCCCGGCACTCTTCTGCATAAACAACCGTCTGTTCATCTGATCCCCTGTTATCATGTTAATAAGATCTTCGTCTTTCCGTCCCGTTAAACGCCCCAAACGCAATATTCGCCGCCTGCGTCCGCAGCGGCTTGCTGGCGCCCTTGTCATGCGGGTGCGCCCGGTTCGTCAGAATAATCAGAAACGCCGTCTTCTCCGGATCGCAAACAATCGAAGTACCCGTATACCCGCTGTGACAGAACGCCCGCTCCGACGCATGATCCCCCTTCAGCCACGCATAACTCGAACTCACATCGAAGCCGTAGGCCCGCCCGTGCGACTGCACACCCGTAAGGAGCTCCACCCCCTCCCGGCTCAGGATTCGCTTTCCTCGATAGACCCCGCCGTTAAGCAGCATCCTGCAGTAGATCGCAAGATCCTCCGCCGTCGAAAACACCCCCGCATTCCCCGACACGCCCCCCATCAGTCTCGCCAGCGGATCGTGCACGGTCCCGCGCAGCGGCGACCCGTCCACGATCTGTGTAGCCGCTATCCGCCCGCTCAGCGCATCCGGCGGATTGTACATCGTATCCTTCATCCCCAGCGGCCCGAAGATAGCCCTATGTGCAAAGACATCAATCGATTCGCCGCTGACAACCTCAACGATCTTCGCCAGCGTAATGTACCCCAGGCAGCTATAGCGAAACTGTTCACCAGGCTTGTTCATAGCCTTCAAGCTGCATATCTTCTCAATTACCTTCTCCGGACACGGACTGCCGAACGCCTTCTTAAGCGGATCGGCGCTCGTATAGGCCGCAAGACCCGAAGTATGGTCCAGCAAATGCCGGATGAGAACGTCCTCCTTGCCGTTGCACCCAAACTCCGGCAGGTATTTCGACACCTTGTCCTCCAGCTCGATCTTCCCCCGGTCCCGCAGAATAAGCACCGACGTCGCCGTCGCTACCGGCTTGCTCACCGACGCCAGATCGAAAATCGTATCCTCACCCGCCGGCTCCTTGTACGGCTCGATCACCTCATGCCCAAACGCCTTGAGATAGTAGATCTTGCCGCCCGCGCCCGCACAGATCACCGCGCCGGGGATGTTGCCCTTCTCCACCTGTTCCTGGGCTGCCTCGTCAATAGCCGCCAGCCGGCCGCGGGCTGCGCGCTCCCCCGATTTCATGCACCCGCTCAGGCTCGCCAGCAACGCAGCAGCAGCCAATCCGGCAATTCGCATCTTCGTCATACCCGCGCCTCCAGATACTGTCTCCACATTTCCAAACCTTTAATTATAGCCCCAGGCCGCCCGTTTTTCCACCGCCTCCACCCAAAAAACTGCGCTGGCGCATTCTCCGCCGCTTCAGCATCGCAAACCCGCCGCCCAAGTGACCTTGGAGAGCAAAACCGTTTGGGCAGAGGCCGAAATTTGAAGCATCTGTTCGCCGGGGGGGGAAATTTTGGCCTCTGGGGGCCCCGAACGGTTTTGCTCGGGCGTCCAATAACGCCTGCGTCCAAGCTGGCAGGAGAATGCGTTTGCCCTGACCCAAAAAACTGCCGCAGCAGCGGACAACCTCTTCCAAAGACGCACGCCGTCGGGTATAATCATCCACAAATAAAAGATTATTTCGTATAGGATTGCGCAAATGATCAAGAAAACCCATGTCCTTCTCATGCTCACGTGGATGCTTACCTCAAGCTGCCTTGCCGCGGTAAACACCGGCATCGACAAACTCCGCCCTTACACGTCCGTTTTTGCCGGTAAACGAGTGGGAATAGTATGCAATCACACGGCCCGGGACTCCGACGGGCGGCACATAGTCGAGGTGTTCCGCGCCCTGCCAGGCGTTAAGGTTACCGCCCTCTTCGGACCCGAACACGGCATCTACGGACTGGCCGCCGCTGGCGAAAAAATCGCCGACAACAAAGATGAGCGGTTCGGAATCCCCGTCTACAGCCTCTACGGAAAGACCTCAAAACCCACTCCCGAAATGTTAGCCGATGTTGATATTCTGGTTTTCGACATCCAGGACGTAGGCGCCCGCTTCTATACCTACATCTGGACAATGGCTCTTGCTATGGAGGCCGCAGCCGAAAATGACAAGCTCTTCGTCGTCCTGGATCGCCCAAATCCCATCGGCGGCATCGCCGTAGAGGGCCCCCTCCTTGAAACAGAACAAGCCTCTTTTGTCGGACTCTACCCCATCCCCGTCCGCCACGGAATGACCGTCGGAGAACTTGCACGAATGTTCAACGGCGAAAACTGGCTCAAGGACAAGGCAAAAGCCCGATTGCTCGTCGTGCCGATTGCCAACTGGCGCCGAGGCATGTGGTTTGATCAAACCGAACTTGAGTTCTACAAGCCTTCGCCCAACATGCCCGATCTCGAAACCGCCGCCGTATATCCCGGCCTGTGCCTCCTGGAAGGAACCAACCTCAGCGAAGCAAGAGGAACCGACAAACCATTCCTTCAGTTCGGCGCACCCTGGATAGAAGAAGGTCAACTCGTCGAAAAACTCAACGCCCTTCGACATCCCGGCGTCCAGTTCGTCCCCGCCGCGTTCACCCCAACCTCATCCAAGCACGCAAACCAGCTCTGCAAAGGCGCCGCAATCGAAATAACCGACCGCTCCGCAATGCAGCCGTTCCGCCTGGGCGTGGAAATCGTCGATACCATTTACCGAATGTACCCCGACCAGTTCCAGTGGCGGCAATCGCACTTCGACCGCCTTTGCGGAACCTCCGCCGTGCGACAGGCAATCACCCGCAGCACACCAATCGACCAACTCGCCGCCGGATGGCAGAAACAACTCGAACCCTTCAACAGGACGCGGCAGCGATACCTCCTCTACCGCTGATGCCGCGGCAAAGCAGCGCAGGCGTCCCGCCAGTAAAATCGCCGCTCAATCCGCCGCCCGAATGGAAAACTCATCCACGTACAGATGGCATGCCTCAAGCGCCCACCATTGCAAAAACTCCGCCCCAACCACAACCTCTCTGCTTCGCGCAGTGAACTCCAACTGCACCGGCAGCCACTCGTGCTGTGTGGCGAACCACTGCGTCACGTTAGCCTGGTCTGCGGTGTCAAAGTCCCCAAGCAGGCCTTCGTCCGCCTCATCAACGGCCAGGCGAACTCGACTGTCCCTGCCCCATCCGCTGCCGCGATCGCCCGTCAGAAGCCATGCCGTCAGGCGATACCGACGCCCCTGCTCCACCGCAACCCTTTGAGTGATCATCTCCCTTTTCCAATCCTCGCGCGGCTCCTTCCACGTCTTGTCCTCCAGACCGTAATACGAGAACCCGTAGAAGCCCTTGCCGCTGTGCGGTACGTATCCGTCCACCCCGGCGCCCGCCTTCCCGAAAGGCTCGGCCCTGGCGACGAATGTCTCACCTTCCCGATCGCGCCCAGACCGTGCAATCCGCTTCCAGCCGGTTGTGCCCTGCTCAAAACCCGGATTCACCATCGCCGCTGAATCGCCGTCCTTCTCCGCCATCGACGACGCCGGCGCGGCCGCATAACAAGGCAAGCCATCACCGCCAGGCAGTGTCATAAAACGGTAAACGCGTGAATACCCTCTGCGAGCTGACTGCCTGTACGTATCAGACGACACTCGATACAGATAAACCGTCCCCGGCGAAAGATTCGACAGCGCGACCCGATGATCGATCGTGCGCGCCGCCCGCGATCCCGCCTCCTCCGTCAGATGACTCGTCTTTCCAAAATGTACCAGACTGTCCCCGGCATTTCCTGTCCCCCACGCAATCACCGCTGAATCAGCCGTAACCTGCACCGTCCGAACATCGTATGGATAGACTACACTGTCGACCTCGTCCTCGCCGTAAACATTGCACAATTGATCAAAACGCTCCTCCAGCATCACGCCGTCGCGAAATGCCCGCCCATCCGGATACGTATCTTTAGATAAGTACGAATAAAACGGCTCGCCGTCTTCACGCCGATACTGCATATAGTACCGTCTGCCTGTCTCCAGCTTGATTGCGTCGCTGAACCACACCACGTCGGACCCCCAGTTGCAGACCATTTTGACCTGGCACGCTGGCCCCACCTGGCGTCCGCCCGGCCCATTCTCGTGAATCGAAAACACAAACTCCTGCACGCCGCCGCCCCATCCGCCGCAGTTGGCAAACGCCTGAACGACATTTGAAGCCGTCGCCACAAACGTCTGCCCCGCCACCCTGCACGTTCCCGAGCCCGGCCCTTCGGCAATATAATGCAAATCCTCAGCCCCCCTGGCAATACATCGCAATCCGGGGCTTGCTTCATTAAGCGTCAATCCCAGATCGCTCTCCGCATGCGCTATTCCATCGTAATAGGCAATCCCTCCCGGATACACGTTCCCCTTCCGAGGCATGCTGCAGTTCCACGCCTTACCCTGTGCATCCGCCAGTTCGATTGCATATCGCCTGCCCGGCACGGTCACAAACTCGTCCGCGGGCAGCGACTCGCCGCATACCCAAACCATCTCCTTTTCTGTCTCATAAGGTCCCGCCACCAGCCGCCCCGCCGGCGAATCCTCGTACAGCGATACCCGCAGTCGCCCGTTGCCCGAAGCACGCCACAGTGAAAAACCCGTAACACCTGTCCCCGTCGCAACAAAACTCTGCGCAAAGCTCACCCGCGCCGGACCCCACACCTCCTTTTCGATATCCAGACGCGGCGCCCTCGCCTGGTCGACCACTGTCGTCCGCCCCGGCGCCACGCGCACGCGCGGCACGATCTTGCCGTCAAGAAGCATCACGTATTCGCCCGCATGAAGCCCGCTGAATTCGTACAAACCGCTCGGCCCGGTCACTGTCCATCCCGCAAGCCGACCCTGCCGGTCGAACAACGCCGCGCCGCGCTCCATACCGCCCGCGCTGCCGCGAAGCTTGCCGGTTGCTTCCGCCCCCGTCTTCAGGTCCACGCTGCCGTCAGACTTAACATCGCCCGCACCGAAAACCCCCACGTCCACCCAGCCTGTTGCCCCCGCCACTGCTCCCGTCAGGTCTCGATCCGCCGCCGCCAGACCGTCCATGAAGGCACTGCCCGATCCGTAACTGTCGTGCGCGCACGCCGCCAGAAAATGCCCGCCGCCAAGGCTCTCGATGTGCAGGTAATAGGTACTTCCGGGTACGACCGGCGCCTCCCCTGCCACCCACACAACGCAGGCGTCAGCCGCCGGCGCCACCGCCTTGCTCGGACCAATCTGTCTGCCGCCGGGACTGCCCTCATGCACACTGAATCGCACGTATGTTGGTGAACCGTCCACACCCGCAAGCTGCGCCGACGCCGACAAAATGTGCTCGCTGCATGCGACAAAGGTCTGCCCCACCGCCCGCACCCGGCACATCCGCCATGCCCCCGCGGCCTGAAACGACCGTATCATATCTTCACGTCTGTCTGCCCGCCCCATGACCCAGCTATCGCCAACGCGCAGTTGCAGTTCCGCCGAACCCCCTTCACTGACCTCAACACAAGTTACACATACGCCCTTGTGCACAGAACCTTCTGCAACGCAAACCGCATACTTGCCCGCCGGCAGATCCGCCAATACGAAACTTCCGTCGTTTTCAGTCAGCGTCTCCGCGGCGACACTCCGCCCCTCCGCAAACGCCCGCAATGTGATCCGCCCCATCCCCTTTTCGCCCGACGCATCCAGCACACGCCCCGAAAGAACCGCACTGCCGCTGCACGTGCCGCTCCAAAGGAAGTACGCCAAACACCACAGCAAAATCCGGCTTGTTCTTCTTGCCGCCATAATCCTCACGCAAGCGCCTGCCGCACAACCGCCTGCATCTTTGCAAGCCCCAGCTTCGCCACCTCCAGAGCATCCTGTTTCCAATAATCCTGATTGAAAAGTTCCAGCGACAGCATCGCCCGGCATCCGTTGTCATACACGTCCCGCAGAATCCGCGCAATCGGCGCGATACCGTCGCCGGGCATCACGCGGTCCCTGTCGGCGATCCTTGAACGCGGCGGATCGGCAGGATAGTCGTTCAGATGAAACACCTGTATCGTGCGACCGCTGATTACCTTGTAAGCGTTGAAATCCGATCCTCCCTTGTAAGTGTGGTATACATCTGGAAGAAGACACGCCTTCGGGTGCCCGCTCTCGGCGATCACGTAAAGCGCCTCCCCCAACCGATGAAGGTTCGCCGACGACCCCCACGTCTCCAACTGCGGAACAACCCCGATCTCGTCCCCCATCTCAAGGATCGCGCGATAACGTTCCGCGGCGCGATCCAGGTCCAGCCCCGGCTCTCGGTTGGCCCCCGCCGGCGGCGCCGCAACCCGCGTGCCGCCGATCTGAACCACCGCATCCATGTCCCGCTTCAACTGCTCCAGCCCACGCGCCCGCTGAGCGTCGTCATCCACTATCCACTGCGCAAAGCCGATCGCGCTTTCCACGGTAATCCCCAAATCGGCAATCCGCTTCCGTACATCCTTCAGCGATCCGCCCCTGTCACGGTGCTCATGTATCTTATTGATCCACGGCTCGATTGCGCCGTACCCGGCCTTGGCCGTAATCTCAATCTCATCAACCAGGCCCAGCTTCTGGCCCATGATCGTCCCGGTATTCAGGCAATACCCAAATCCGCCGCTGCCGCCGGCGACCTCCGCTGCCCGCACGACCGGCCCAAGAACAGCCGCTCCGGCAACCGTCGAAACACCGCCCATAAACCCCCGTCGAGACACACCAATGCCGCTGCCAACAAGTGCCATCTTGTTCTCCAAATCAATTAAGGACCGAATCGGCCGTCAGCCCGGCCACGAAGCCGATTCTACCAAATCGCCCCCCCAATCGCAACTGCCGCCGCCGCACCACCAGGGCCGGCGCATTCTCCGCCGGTTCAGTATCCCAAACCCGCCCCACAGCGACCTTGAAGAGCAAAACCGTTTGGGCAGAGGCCGAAATTTGGAGCATCTGTTCGCCGGGGGGGAAACTTTGGCCTCTGGGGGGCCCGAACGGTTTTGCTCGGCCCTCCAATGCCAACTGCACTGCAAGCTATGCAGAATGCGTTGGCCATGCCCAACGATCTTTTCCGCTTGCTTCGGCCGCTGCCAGGTGCTATTATGGTCCTATCGAAACACTCCGTTTCGTTGAGGAGAAAAGACCATGAGACTGTTCCGATTCGCACTTCTGGGGCTGGCGTGTGCTTGTCTGCTTCTTTCTGGCCTGGCCGGCCGGATACAAGCCGAGACCATTGCCGTAGATCTGATCCTGTCCGAACCAGACTCCCAGAATAATCGCCTCGACACAACTCTCACTGTATACACCCTTCTTGGCGCAAGAAGCGACACCGACACCGCCACCGTCACAGGCAGCATCACAGCCAATCTGGGCGTTTACTTTGACCGCTCCACCTTCGATGTCGCAGATGTAAACTCCCTCGAATTCACAGGGGGCTCGATTAAGCTCAGCGATATGTCCTTCATCCTCAACTACGGCACCTTTGTGGGCGCCATTCGGGCTTCCACCACCGGAATTGCCGCAAGACCTTCCAGCCCGTGGGGTCCCGGCACAGTAGATCAAACGTACTTCAATACCGCCGACCACTCCGTGCTGCTCAACCAGGGTTCCGTTACCGCCTACGGCACCGGCCTGCTTGCAAACCTCTTTGAGCCTGTAACAGTTTCCTTTGCTGACGAACCGATCGAAGCATCTGCCGATGCCGTCGGAACGGTTGCAGTTTTGCTGGACCGCATCGAAGGTTCCGAGTTGGTATACCGCGTCAATCTGGTCCTGCCCGTCGCCTACGACGAATCCGTACCGGTCGCTGACGGCGTAACAGCCTCAATAGCTGGCGGCGGCGTCATCGCAGCCGCGGGCGAATTCAGACTGCCCAGGTGGTGTCGCCTTCGAGCCGACCTCACGGCAGACTGCACGGTCGACCTGTACGACCTGATTGCATTCTGCGAACAATGGCTGACCTCCAGCGAGGCCCAAACCTGTCCGCTGTCCGCGGATCTGGCCGGAGAGGATTGCTTCGTCGATTGGCAGGATTTCACCGTACTTGCCGGTGAATGGCTCAAACAGGAATAATGTACCTGCTACGACCCAAAAAAAGAAGCCCGCGCGACCCACACAGTCTAACGGGCTTCCACCGCATTATTTGAATTGAATCTTACTCTGTCTGTCCTGCCCCGGCGGCGGCGTGCATACAGCCCGAGACCACATGCATCCCGCACCCGTGAGCCGCCTTCGGCGCCGTCATCGGACACCCCGCCGGTTTGGCCTCTTCAACCTTGGCCTTGGGGCAGTTCTCCCTCACCGGACATGTCTCGCAGCAGCCCGGCTGTCCAACCCTTGGACAATCGTCCTTCAGGGGACACTCTTCGCAACACGCCGCCTCACCCCTGGGGCAATCGCCGGTAACCTTCGGACACGCATCTTTCGGCACACCGCACGCCGCCTCGCCCGCATGCAGCGGACACGAACCCTTACCTGCGCCCGCTCCGATCACCAGCGCCACACCTGCCAGTAACCCAACAACCAGACCACCTGCCAGTAAGCGTCTCATAAAACCTCTCCTTTAATTTGAAAGAATCAACAGCATATCACTCTAACTTAAACCATCGACTATACAACGCTTGACCGGGAGAAATGGTTCATTTATTTTTCGGACAACAAACACCTATTTAAGGAGAGACCTGATCGCTTGCTTTCCCGCCAGACTGATGACCGGTGGCTCCTGCCTGGACTTCCGCCCAAAACAGAGCGCAAAAAACCCGCCCGGTACACCCTTCAGCTACCCGGACGGGCTTGATGTGAGAAACTATTCTCTGCGCGGGTACGCGGATCAATTATTGATCGACAGTATAAGACGAATAATTCGCCGTTTTTATTGCAGAAAACAAACTTTTTGACCCGGTGCCGCCCGCAGCCTATAATGGTATCTGTTCGAATACCCGGTTTGAGGATGAGACATGCTTACCGCGACCATCACTGTCCTTATTGTCCTTATACTTGCTGTACTTGGGCTGCTGGTCTGGCAGATCCGCCAGAATCTCGCCGCCCGCGAAGACTTCATTCGTCAGACAGCCGCCGTAAACCTGCTCCAGCAGCAGCTCGAAGCCATCCGCCAAAGCCAGTCAAAGCATACCGAAACACTCGAAAAAAGCCTTCAAACAGGTCAGCAGGACCTGTCGCAGCACCTGCGAACCAGCCACGAAACGCTAAACAAGCTCCAGAACCAGATCGGCCAGCTCCAGGGCCAAAGCACCCAGATGCTCCAGCTCGGCGCCGACGTCCGCAGCTTGCAGGACATCCTCAAGAGCCCCAAGCTCCGAGGCCAACTGGGTGAACAGTCCCTCGAACGCCTCCTCGGCGAGATACTCCCCGCCGCAAGTTTCAAGACGCAGCACACCTTCAAAAATGGCAGAATAGTCGATGCCCTCGTCAACATGCCCGATTATGCCGTCTGCGTGGACGCCAAGTTCCCCCTGCCCGCCTTCGAACGAATGATCAGCGCCCCAACTGAAGACGAACGCACTCGCCTCCGACGCGCGTTCCAGGCCGACGTCACAAAGCACATCGACAAGATCGCCGCCGACTACGTCAACTGCGCAGAAGGCACCCTCGACTTCGCCCTCATGTACATCCCCGCCGAAAACGTCTACTACGAAACCGTCATCCAAATGAACGGCGACAAAACAGACCTCCTCCGCTACGCCCTCGACAAAAAAGTCATCCCCGTCTCACCAAACCTCCTCTACGCCTACCTCATGACGGTCGTCATGGGCCTCCACGGCCTGAAAATTGAAAAACAGGCCGAACAAATCCGCGAAAACCTCAAGAAAATAGCCGCCGCATTCGAAACATTCGCCGCAAATTTCGACATACTCGGAAAACACCTCAGAAACGCCCAATCCCAATACGACGAAGCCAACACCAAATTGAACAAACTAACCACCCACCTCGATCAGATCAGCGGCGATCATAACAATGAGCCATGAGTCCGTTTCAACGACAAGAGCAATAATCATTGAAGGGCTTCAAATGAGAAGTGAATACAGCAGACGCACATTTTTGAAGGCTGCCGGCGCCGGGGCGGTTTCGTTGTCGCTTTCTGGCTCCGCCGAATCGCAGCTCGCCGCATCCGCCCGACATACCAACTCGCGGCCAAACATCCTCATCATTCACGCCGACCAGCATCGAATTGACTGCTTGGGCGCTTATGGCAGCCAGGACGTCAAAACCCCGCATATCGACGCACTGGCCTCCGACGGCGTGCGCTACGACAACAGCTTCTGCTGCTTTCCCGTATGCACGCCCTCGCGTTACTCGCTTCTGTCCGGCATGTACGTGCACGATCACGGCGGCTGGACCAACCACTGCGGCATCCCGGCCGAGACAGCGACGTTTCCGCGCATCCTCCGCGCCGCCGGCTACCGCACCGCCGCCGTCGGCAAGATGCACTTCACGCCCACCTACCTTGACGTCGGCTTCCAGGAAATGCACCTCGCCGAACAGGATGGCCCCGGCCGCTGGGACGATGACTACCACCGCTACCTCATGCAGCACGACCTCGTCGACCGCAACGACCTCGAAGACCAGCGCAGCGAATACCGCAAGCGCGCCCCGGACGAATACTGGCAGACCTTCGGTGCAATGGTCTCCAACCTCCCCGAAGAACACCACCCCACCACCTGGACCGCCGACCGCGCAATCGAACAGCTAAACCGCTGGACCCCCGACGCGCCCGCGCTCCTCATGGTCGGCTTCATCAAGCCGCACCACCCCTTCGACCCGCCCGCGCCGTGGGACAAAATGTACGACCCCCTCGCCCTCACCCTCCTGCCCGGCTGGCACAGCCAATGTATCGATCACGATCTTCAAATGAGCCGCGGTTACTTCCCCAACGCCGACCTCACCGAACCTGCCCTTCGCCGCATCATGGCCTACTACTATGCAACCATCTCGCAAATCGACCATCACGTCGGCCGCATGATTCGCCTGCTCAAAGACAAGGGCCTCTACGACAACACCCTCATCGTCTTCACCTCCGACCACGGCGAATACATGGGCCATCACCACATGATCCTCAAGAGCAACTACCTCTACGACCCCCTCGCAAAGATCCCGCTCATCATCAAATACCCCAACAGTCGAGACGCCGGACAAACCACCGACCGACTCGTCAACAACATCGACCTCGCCCCCACCCTCTGCCGCGCCGCCGGCTGCGAACCCGCCGAAACCATGCATGGAAAAGACCTCGCCGCCGACACCGACGGCCACGACATCGCCTTCTCCGAAACCCACGGCGGCCGACAGGTCATGGCCCGCACAAAGACCCACAAGCTCATCCTCGCCGGCCCCAAAAACGCAAACCTCTTCTTCGATCTGCAGAAAGACCCCCAGGAAATGACCAACCTCTACGAAGACCCCGCCTGCGCCCCCATCATCGCCGACCTCGAAGCCCGACTAACAGCCTGGCGCCACAAAGGCCCCGTCCCCAAACCCCTCACCGAAGGCCCCCGCATAACCGGCCCCAACGTCCCCCCCGACGACGAAAGCCACCGACCCGCTATCATCGAATACTATGAAAAAAAGATGGCCCAACTCCAGCAAAAAGACGCATGACCACACTTTTTTCCAAAGCCCGACTGTGCTACAATCCAAAGGTGGCACGGGCACCATGCCCGTGGTCTTGAGCCTCACAGACTAATGGAAAGGAACACGTGATGAAAACCCGCATCAACCTCCTGACAGCCCTCGCACTGATCCTCATGGCGACACTGACGCTCACCGCCGCCGCCCAGCGCCTCGAAATCAACATCCCGGACATCCCCGGCTATCAAACCCTCAAGTGCGACTTACACATGCACACCGTCTTTTCCGACGGCGCCGTCTGGCCCACCGTCCGCGTAGACGAGGCCTGGCGCGAAGGTCTTGACGTTATCGCAATCAGCGACCACGTCGAATACCAGCCCCACCGCAACGACATACCCACCAACCACAAGCGCCCCTATGAAATCGCCGCCGGCCGGGCACGAGAACGCGACATCCTCCTCGTCCGCGCCGCCGAGATCACCCGCGACACCCCGCCCGGCCACTACAACGCCCTGTTCCTCACCGACATCGACGCCCTCGACACCGCCGGCAAATCTTCCCTGACAGGCGCAGCCGCAAAAGAAGAAGAGTTCCTGATGCAGATGAAAGCCGCAAAAGCCCAGAACGCCTTCGTCTTCTGGAATCACCCCGACTGGAAGGCCCGCGGCGGCGGCCGAGTCTGGTTCGACATCCACACCAAACTCTTCGACGAAGGACTCGTACAAGGAATCGAAGCCGTCAACGGCCCATACCTCCACGTCGACAGCCTCAAATGGGCCGCTGAACGCAACCTCACCATCCTCGGCAACTCTGACGTGCACCAGCCAATGGATCCCCCAACCGTCGATCGCGCCAAACACCGCTCCATAACACTCGTGTTCGCCCGCGAAAAGACCCTCGAAGCCGTCCGTGAAGCGCTGGATGCGGGCCGAACAGCCATCTGGGTCGACAACCGTCTCATCGGCAAACCCGAATACCTCGCCGCTATAGCAATGGCTTCTATCAAAGTCGCCCCGCCCCACATGACCTACCGTAACACCGCTTATACAAGCGTACAAAACGCCTCCGACATCACTTACGAACTCGCCAAAACCTCCGGAACCGGCCCCGCGACCATTACACTTCCCGCCCGCCAGACGACCATCCTCCGCATCCCGGTAGACAGCGAAGGCAAAGCAAACCTCGGCTATAAGGTAACGAATCTCATCACCGGACCCGACTCATGCCTCACCTTCTCGGACGCATCGCTCTGGTAACAAACTGACCAAAAGGACTAACTTTTTGAGGAAGAGAATCATGCAAACCAAAACAATCAATCGAAGGAACTTCTTGAAGACCACCGCCGCCGCCGGCGGACTCACAATTCTGCCGTCGGGCTTCCTGTTCGGCCAGAACGCCCCCAGCAACAAGCTAAACGTCGCCCTCATCGGCACATGGGGACGCGGCGACGCCCACTTCGGTGTGCTGCAAGAAGAAAACGTCGTTGCACTCTGTGACGTCAACGAACAGCACATCGCACACGCCCTCAAGCGATTCCCCAACGCCAAAACCTATGTCGACTGGCGAAAGTGCCTCGACCAGAAGGGTATCGACGCAGTCGTCTGCTGCACAACCGACCACACGCATGCGTTCATCACAAACTGGGCGCTGAACCGAGACATGCACGTCTTCTGTGAAAAGCCTATGGGCAACACCATCGAAGAGGTCCGCACCGTACAGGCACACTGGGCAAAGAAACGCAGCAAAATTGCCACCCAGATCGGCACCCAGCGCCACGCCCACCCCAACTTCGACCGCGTCCGTGAACTCATCATCGACGGCGCCGTCGGCGAACTCCAGCACGTCTGGGCCTGGGGCAACCGCCAGATCCGCCGCTCCGGCTACCTGCCCGCACAGGGCGAGCCCCCGGCGCACCTGCATTACGACCTCTGGATCGGTCCTGTTACTTACCGTCCTTACAACCCCGGATACTTCTCCGGCGGACCCGGCGCAAACTGCCTCCAGTGGAACATGTACTGGGACTTCGGAACCGGCCAGATCGGCGACATGGGCAGCCACACAATCGACCTCGCATGGAACGCTCTCGACGCCGACCTCCCCACCACCGCCGTCGCCAAGGGCGACCCCTTCAATCCCGAAGTCACGCCCGTCGAGATGGAAGCAACCTTCGACATACCCGCAAACGACTGGCGCCCCGCCGTCAAGGTAACATGGTGCCAGGGCGGAGCCATGCCCCGCTCCCCAAAGGGCTACGTTGACCTCAACAAGATCGGCCACGGCGCAATGTTCAAGGGCACAAAGGGCTATCTCATCTGCGACTTCGATTCGCGGCTCATCCTGCCCTTCGGCAACGATGCGGACATGACCTACTACAACCGCCGCGAGCCCAAAGACGTCGCCCCGCCCATCGGCCACTTCCAGAGGGAATGGACCAACGCCTGCAAGACCGGCGCCAAGACCTCCTGCGACTTCAACTACAGCGGAAAGTGCATCGAAATGATGCTCCTGGGCCTGGTCGCATACCGCGTCGGCGAAAAGATCAACTACGACGGCAAGACCGGCAAAACCGACAACGCCAAAGCCAACGAACTCCTCAGCCGCAAGTACCGCGATGGCTGGACGATCAACGGCTAACAAAATAAAGGGGTCAGGAGCCTTTTTCGTGCAAACGTGCGGGGCGGGCAGGGCGACGACAATCGCGCCGCCCGCCCCCTTTTTCTGACAAGGAGATCAAACGATGACAGCAAGAAACAGTAAAATCACCCGCCGCAGCGTCCTCGCCTCAACCGCAATCGCCGGCGCAATGGCCGCCCTGCCGAAGATCGCCCGCGCCCAGACCGAACGCGTTGTCGTCCACGGCCGCATCAAGCAGTCCGTCTGCGGCGGCGTCCTGCGAAAAGCCAGAATGTCCCTTGACGACGAATGCGCCCTGCTCGTCAAGCTGGGCATCGTCGGCAAGGACCTCGTCGGCCCCAACGACTGGCCCACCCTCAAAAAGCACGGCCTCGTCGCCACGATGGTCCCCGGCGCAGGCTCCATCAAGGACGGCCTCAACAACAAGGCCAAACACCCCGAGTTCCTCGAAGCCTTCAAACGAAACATCCCCGCCGCCGCCGCATACAAATGGCCCAACGTCATCTGCATGGCCGGCGACCGCAAGGGCATCTCTGACGAAGAAGGAATGGACAACTGCGCCACCATCCTCAAAGAGGCCGTCAAGATCGCCGAAGACAACGAAGTCACCATCTGCATGGAACTCCTCAACAGCAAGGTCAACCACCCCGGCTACATGTGCGACAAGTCCGACTGGGGCTTTGAACTCTGCCGCCGCGTCGGCAGCCCGCGCTTCAAAATGCTCTACGACATCTACCACATGCAGATCATGGAAGGCGATCTCATCGCCACCATCAAAAAGAACATCCAGCACATCGGCGCCTTCCACACCGCCGGAGTCCCAGGCCGACACGAACTCGACGAAAACCAGGAAATCTTCTACCCGGCCGTCATGAGAGCAATCGTAGAAACAGGCTACAAAGGCTACGTAGCACACGAATACTCCCCAGTCCGAGACGCCGTCCCGTCCCTCATACAAGCAATAAAAGCCTGCGACGTATAAGAGGGCCATCGGGTGGAAGAGCGACTTGAGAGAATCAGAGAACTCTATTCTGAACTGGTGAAGACAGGATTTCGTTTCGTTGGCACCGGGGATTTCTGCCTTCAGCACATCTACTCCGCGGTAAAGACCAGATACCCCTGTCTGTGCGAGGATAGTCTGCTTTGTTGTAAGTGCTGCTTGGGCAGTCGCGATCATACTCCGGAATGGCAGCACAGAGTTAGAACAGCATTGCACGCGTCCTTAAAGAGATCCCAGACGAACATCAGCAAACCACATCGCCGAGGCTATTGGACCATTGGATAAAGCATGACATACACTGATCTCACGGGCAAGAGAGTCCTCGTCACCGGCGCCAGCTCCGGCATCGGCGCTGCCACCGCCGTCGCCTTCGCGCAGCAGGGCGCCTTCGTCGGCGTCCATTACTTCCACACCGAAGACGGCGCAAACGCCACGCTCGAAGAAGTGAAAAAGTATTCCGACGGCTGCCTCCTCCGCGCCGACGTCCGCGACGAGACCCAGGTCGCCGAAATGATCGCCGCCTTTGTCAAACAGGCCGGCCGCCTCGACGTCCTCGTCAACAACGCCGGCACCCTCATCGGCCGCCACCCCCTCGCCGAAGCCCCGCTGGACTTCTACGAAGACGTCTTCGCCACCAACACCCGCAGCGTCTTCCTCGTCACCCGCGCCGCCATCTCCCACCTGCAAGCATCCAAAGGCGCCATCGTCAACGTCGGTTCCGTCGCCGGCCACCACGGCGGAGGCCCCGGCGCCGGAATCTACGCCGCCGCAAAGGCCGCCGTCGCCACCCTCACCATCGCCATGGCCAAAGAGTTCGCCCCCGACGTCCGCGTCAACAGCGTCCTGCCCGGCTTCATCGACACACGCTTCCACCACCGGTTCAGCGATGCCGCCCGCCGAACCGCCGTCGCCGAACAAACCCCCCTCAAGCGAAACGGAACCGCCGACGACGTCGCCAACGCCGTCCTCTTTCTCGCCTCCGATGCCGCCGGCTTCATCACCGGCGAATACCTCGCCGTAAACGGCGGCCTCTACATGCGAGCCTGACCCCCAACTTACGCTCATCCCCCCAGGATACGGAGCATTCACCCCCCACGCTGCCGAACACGCAGCACCTCCGGATTGATCGGCAGCTTCCTGTACGGCCTGCCGTCCTCGCCCGGCCTGTAAATCATCATTTCCTCAGCGTCGATCACATACTCCTCGCCCCCGTCTCGCGCATCCATGCTGTACTCCCGCCCCATCCGCATCGCCAGCAAAATCCCGAACATATCGTCCGTCGCCCTGATCCATTCACTCGCCCGCCCCGCCACGGGCCTCGCAAACACAAGCAGCATGCTCCCCACCGGATTGTACATCATGTACAGGCGTCCGCCCGTAAACAACCCCTCCGCACTGACCCTCGGCCGATAAGGATAATACCTCGGCCACACACATAACGGCTCCAGACCCGCCTTCCGCTGGCAAGCCAATTGCTCCTCGCAAAGGTTCCTGAGCACGCGCATGTAGGAATTCCGCTTCGCCGCCAGGCTCGACACGCCGCTCGGCACAGTATCCTCCCACATCATCTTCGCCGCAAGATACTCGAATATGATGCAGTTCCGCATACTCATCGCCTCATCGCTAAGGGCAACATAGTCTCTCGCCAGCACCTCAAGCGCCGCATCGCTCGTCTCGGGATCGTTCAAGAGAAATGTCGCCGCCTGCAAACCCCGCCCCAGAACCGCAAAGCACGTCAATTTCGTAATACTCCCCCGCGAACTGACACACAGCCTGCGCATCAAACTGTTAATCTCACCAAGCGTCTCGCAGGCCCCCACGTCGTCGCCCCTGCCCGCCTCCAGCAGTGCATGCAAAAAGTAAAGATTCCCCAGATACGCAATTCTCTTGTAGCTCTTGTCCGGCCTAAGAGCCGGCTCGCTCAGATCGTTGATATATTCGAACTCCGCCAGCCGCCTGATTATCCTCCGGTCCGCCTCCGACTGCTCCCACAACCGTTCTATCGCCTCGGCGTAACCGCTCAGCACGTCCGCGATCTCGCCCCCGTCCGGCTCCTCCAGAAGACGCCCGACACGCCCCCCCATCTCGCGTAAAACCTCATACGAATCCTCAGACCCCGCCTCCAGACTCTCAATCAGCGCCCACGTCTCGTCGTATTCCGCCCCCGCATACGCCAGGTCCTCTACCGTGTAGTCCTCCGCAAGCGGTTCGGCGTCCAGGCTCCACATCCAGAGCCCGCCCAGAAACACAAGCGACACACAGCAGCACGCCATCCCTGCAATCGCCAGCCGCCTCCCTTTGAGCCGCCCCTCGCTCCTGCCTATGTTCACCAGCCCGACCATCCCCACCACCAGTCCCGGCACGGCCGCAAGAAAACTCAACCCAAAGCTCACCAGCCCCAGTACAAAAGCCGCCTTCGCCGCCCGGCTCGTCCTGATAGCCTCCGCGCACATCTCCCCGCCCCCCTCGCTCAACTCGCCTGCCCTTCGGCAATCGCCATTGTCCACTCGACCATACCTCCTTTCGCGCCGCCATACAACCCATTCCCAAACCCCCCATCATAGACGCCCGCGCATCCCAATCGTTACACTCAGGCCCATTCCGCCCGTCACCCTATGCCAAACGCACGCACCACCATCGCCAGCACCACCAGCCCCGCCAATGCCAATCCAAGCATAGCCCCGTACGCCGCCCCCGCCGCCGTCCCGCATACAATCGACACGACGCCCCACAGCACGCTCTTCGCCCCCAGCACCCCCGCCACCACCGCCCTGTCGACGCTCACGATAAGCCCCGCAGTCTCCGGCTGCACGGCACGCACCCGCTCTTCCACCTCCCGCACGAACGCCCCCACGTCTCCCTCCGTAACCCGCAGCTTCGGCACTATCACCGCCTTTACCGCGCTTACATAAATAAAAAGATAATCCGCCGTATTCACGACCCGTTCGACCATCCGCCAGTCAAATCTGCCCTCGCTGAGTTCATCCACAGCGATCAGCCCCGCCTCCGTCGCCTCCAGCCACTCCAACTCGCCAACGCCTCGGTTCTGCCCCTCCGCGTACATCTTACGCGCACTTCGCCTGAGCCGCCCCTCCTCGCCCCCGTTTATCCATAGCATCAGCAGACCCGGCGGTATAGCCGCCCACACAAGCGAAAACCAACCGCCCTCGCCATAACCCGTTGCGGCAAGCACCGCAAACATGCCCAGCGGCAGCACCACCCCCCAGACTATCCGAGACCGCCGCCAAGATGGCGAACTGCGAACGTGATAAATATTAAACGCCACATAATCCTCAACCGACAACCGATACCCAATCTTCATGCCGCTGCCCCGTTCTTCCTGTCCCAAGCCACCCCACGCGTTCCGTGACTCCCATACCCCCCCAAATCAAAAATCGAAAATCGAAAATCCCACGTCCATCCCGTCCATGCCCATCACCCTCCGCGCCGCTCACCCCGCCTCGCGCGCCCTAAGCGCTCGCTGAATCCGCCCTCATTCTTGAACGCCCTCGCCTGCGCCGCCAACTGCCGGTCCAGCAAACTGCCCGCCACGCCGATCAGCGTCAGAGCCGCATTCGCCGCTGCCTCCGCATGGCTCGGCAGCGCGCCCTCCGCGCCCGCCGTTTCTTCCGCCTCCCCGTCTGCACAAATGCCGTGCACCCACCGCGCCACCACATCGACGTCCGCCGGCCTCAGCGCCACAAGCTCCGCCCGCCGCGGATCGTCCGGCCCCCAATCCCGCAAACCCCTCTGCCGCAGGAAGTCCTCATAATCCCGCCGCAGCTCCTCCAGGCTCGCCCGCGCCACATTCGTAAGCTTCAACTCAGTCTTCCTCGAAGTTCCCGAAGCCTGGCTCCCCTCCGCGATATTCTGCACCCCGCTCCGCGCCGCCTGCTCCATCTGGTCCCGCGTCCGACTGAAACGATCCACGTAACGCTCGCAGAACCGCACGGTCACGTCATACACAAGCTGCGCAACCTGAAATGACTTCAAACGCCGGTACCCCCCATGCCTGCTTATAATCTCCTCACCCAAAGCAAACGCCCCTTTCTCCCCCGCAGAATTAAGCCAATTTGATCCGCCACCAATCTACCGTCCACCCGTCCATCAGCCCACGTCCATCGCGTCCATCTCGTCCATCGCGTCCATCTCGTCCATCCCGTCCATCCCGTCCATCTCGTCCATCTCGTCCATTTCGTCCATCGTCCATGTCCATCCACTCTCCCCACCACATCCCATCACCCCCACCCCATCACTCGCCTGCCACACCCCCCGTCCACGTCGTCCAACGTCCACGGTCCACACCCTTCAACACGCCACCGCAACCGCACGTTTTAGCCCCCGCACGGAAGTGCGGCGGGTTGCACACCAGTGCGGCCCCCCGGCCATAACGGCCATATTTGATTGCAGGCCCCCCACCACATTTCGCCCCCACGTTTCGCCCCCACTTTTAGTGGGGGGCACCCGCCAGCGCACCCAACGTCCCTGCCCCCAACCGCCCCTCGCGACCCCTTGCCCCACATGCCCCAACATACTCTATCCGTTGCCTTATTGCGCACCCTCGCCACGTTTCCCTGTGTCACTTCCCTTCGTCTGCGGGCCGCGCTTCGCCCCCAACACGCTCAACAACGCTAACCGCCCACCACGGACCAACCGTCCGCCCCATGCTCGCCGCCCAGTACCACGCCGAAACATCACAAAAACTCCGCCCCCTCTCGTCGTAAATCCGCTCACGAACAAACAGCCTCTCCCCGCCCCTCACCGCCTCAATCACCGACCACGAATGCCCCGCGCCATCGACGCCCACGCCAAGATGCTTCACCTTGTACCCGCTCGCGCCAAAGCAGTCCGCCGCCGGATGCACCCGACGAGTCGGCCTCACGATCCACCGGATTATGTACTGCCGGCATCCGTCTGTAAAAACACCCGCGCAACCCGGCAGTGACTCACCGAACCGCCTCTCACGAGCGCTCATCTCAACCTGCCGCAGCGCATGCCCTTCCCACTCACTCGGCCACCCCGGAAAATCCATATCAGCGGCTACGTCCACCGAACCGCCGCCTGCCCAGAATGGAATACTCGCCCCCACCACGCACGCAGCCGCAAAAAACCTCACGCCTTTCATGCAGCCGCACCTTTCACTCTGCCTATCTGTTGAACCGCCGACACAATCACAGCCGCCGTACCTGCAAAAACAACAAGACCTGTCCCCGCGTGCAGCCACTCCGGAAAAGCCCCGCGAGTCTCAACATAGAACAACGCCGCCGCGCGTACAACGTTTGCCCCGATGATAATGACGATCGCGCACATCCCCGCCATCACCGTCCGCCACGCGCTCAGTCGCCACAAAACCGCAAGTACACAAACAAGGTAACCGCCCGCCCAGAGCATCCTGATCCCGCTGCAGGGCGCATCGACCATCACAGTTGTGCCCCCTGCAAGAAAACCCGCTCCCTCACGTACTACTGCATATCCCCCCATCCGAATCAGACCCGCCGCAAGCCACGCTGCAACCACGCGCAGCGGATAGCCCGCATAGAACTGAAGCGACGCCATCAGCGGCAGCGAGAGCATCGACAAGCCCCATATCCCCATATGCGCCCGCCGACCGAAGTAAAGACGGCTTAAGACCAGCGCCATCACGCTCATCGCCAATGCACCCCGAACCAGCGGCATTACGAAGGACCAGCTGATCGCATACACGAAAACGAAAAAGCCTGCCGCACGCAAATCATAACTCTCCTCTCCGCGCCGCTCCCGTAGCTCCTTCCAAAAGACCATCCCGGCCAGCGTCAGAACCGCAAGAATACCCCACGGCTCGTCTGACCCGTCGGTCACCCGCGATACATACCACCCCCAGACCGGCCACGCGGCGCCTGCCGCAGCCAGTAATATCAAAAGCCTGCGCCTCACGCAATCCTCACTCGCCTGCGATCTTTAAGCACTACCCAAACCAGTACAACCGCCACTATTGCCAGCAGCGCCCACACCTCCGGCTCCGGTATCGTCGGAACCGTCTCAGGATCAACCGGCTCAAGCCCCGCCGCCTTGTACTGAGCCGCTGTCTCAAGCACCACCGCTCCGCTCACCGGTGTCACAAGTTGATATCTCACTGCCGTCCGAAGCGCCTCGTCAAGATTCTCCCTGCCGCCCTCACACCGCATCCGCTCCACCGAGTCGCGCGCCCATAGCCGCACAAGATGAGAAGATGTCTCCTTGGCGCTGTCTGAAGGCTTCTCTTCGATGCCCACACGTCGACGAACCTTCTCGAACGTCGGAACCTCACCGCGCCAACGTCTCAACAAAAGTGAAATATCCTCACCGACCTCTCCCGTCCGCCCCAGTGAAACCACCTGCGACACACCGTCCAGTCCCTCCACAACCTTGTTCGGTCCCGCTGCCACCTGCAAATCGATCAGCACCGGCCCTGCCGGACGCCTCTCCCACCGCTGCCGCAATCCTTCCAGCGGCTTGAACACATGCGGCTGCGCGCCGTGAATCCACAATATCACACCCCCTTCGTCCTCCGATGCCAAGTCCCACGCCAGTTCCAGCGCAGGCACATTGTCTTTGCCCGCGCTTATGCTCAAATTGCGTATGCCTGCTATACCGTCCGCCACAACTTCCGCTTCATCGCCTGCCGCAACGACTTTTACTCCTCCATCAGGCTGCGCCGCCGAAAGTGCCTCCTGTACCTGCCCGATCACTTTGGCCATACCAGCCGACGTGTCCACAACTACCACGACCTCGTGCACCCCCTTGCGCAAAACAGGCTCCACGTCCTGAATCACCAGGTCATCGCCGCCCGCCATTGTATCCGTCGCCCATGCACGCGCCGTGCTGTCGTCGCGCTCCAAAACAATGCCCGCGCCGGGTTTCAAGGCACTGTGCGCCACCGACCCGCGAATCACACCATCTGCCTTGCGATCATCCCCGCCATTGGCAATTTCAACCCCCGTCCACCGCAGAATCGGCCGCTTCGATTCCATCCAGATCGTATGCCTAACCTCCTTGCCAATCTTGAAATTGCGATCGTTGAAATAAGGCAGCACAAATACCCCCTCGTCCCCCTTTACAAGCTCAAGCGGAACGGTAATCCCCACTCGCACCTTCATCTCCCCGCCGCGCGGCGGCACCGGAAAACACTGCATCATGATCCTGTCAGGCCCCGCCGTCGTTATAAGCACCGGATCACGCTGACGTCGCACCACCGACTCGTAGGCCTGGCGCGTCTGCCCGCGCGAACCGAACGCCGCCTCCCTTTCTTCACCGTTGATCCACAGCGTAAGCCGCGAGACCACCGCGCCCGCAGGCATTTGTATCTGTGCCCGGGCCTCCTGTTGTACACTGCCCGTGTTATTGAAAACCATCGTCCATTCCGTGTAACCAAGTGCCGCATCCGCGTCTATCGATCCGTCCATCCGAGACGATATAAGAGACAAATGCCTCATCTGCCCGCCCGTCTCCTCGCCACCTTGTTCGAAGTCCCAGTCCTCGAACATGCCCTGAGCCCGAAATCCCGCCTTGGGCGGAGCCATCGTATTGAATGCCCTGCCGGTCACCAGGTAATAAACACCCCGAAGATCCCGCGTCGGTATCGACCCGTCGAACATCAGCGAATAGAACATGTTGTTACCGAAGCCTCGCCCCTCGCGATAGCACATCTCCAACAGCCGCTTCTCATCGCCAACAGCGCGAAGCATCCTCACCCCCTTCGCACGTGCCGCAGGCGATTCGCTCAATGCCATCTGAACCCCCAGATGTGTGAAAAAGCCCGGCAGTACTGCAATCAACAGCAGCACCCCGCTTGCCGCCATCCCGCTCCAAAGACCCGCAAGCTTACCTGTGCCCTCGCCCAAACGCAAATGTCTCAGCCTTGATCTAACCAGAACCGTGGCAATCAGACCCAGCAGCGGCGCCATTCCGCACAGACCCAGCCCGTAGACAATCGTCGCAAGCGCCGATATCGGCAGAATCGGAATGAACATGATCGTGTAGATAATCGCCGCACCAAGTCCCGCCCCATTGAGATAGCCCGCCTTGTCGGCGTACTCCTTCGACGAATTCCAAATCACCGCCAGACACACCAGATTCGATGCCGGCAGTAGCATGAAAAGCAGGACATACCACCATGTCGGCAGCGGATCGAAGAACACCGCCGCGCATATCCCTGTCAGCAGCTCCACAGCCGCCGCGCCGATCGGCAGCATTATTCCGAAGAGGATCGTGATTATTATCACCGCCGCCGGCTGCTTTCTGCCGCCTCTCTTGCTTGCCTCCCATGCGATGCTCGACACCGCCTTTCCGGTACCTGATCGCGGTTCTCTGTTCTCCGCGATAACCTGCGACGCCGACAACTCCATCCGCGATGTTATCCGCCGAACGTCCTCCTCCGTAATCACCCCCGCCCCCGACATCTCCGCCTCGATATGTCTTTGAACGTCTTCGATGACCTCCTCCGCATCCGCCTCGGTCCCCTTCAGCAGCGCACGGACGTCTTCGCAGTAGCGCTTCCACAAATCGTTCGCACGCTCAGTCCACTGCATCATGGCTGCTCCTTTCCCTCACCAAGTGTCATTACGCCCTTCAGGACCGATTCAAGATATCCGCGCATCATTGCCAATGTCTTTCGCCCCTCGCCAGTAAGGTTGTAGTATTTCCGCGCAGGACCCTCAGTCGATTCCACCAGACGCGCAGCCACAAGATTCTGAACGCGAAGTCGCGACAGCAAGGGATAGATCGTCCCCTCCGACACACCCAGACCCGGAATGTCGACCAGCAGTCGAACAAGTTCGTAAGCATAACGCTCACGACTCGACAATGCGCTCAGGACCGCAAGCTCCAGAATCCCCTTGCGCGCCTGAACCGTCCAGTTGTCAAACAATTCACCCATAAATACAACAAGTACCTAACCATACCTGCTACCTTGTATCACACAGTAGAGCTAATGTCAACATCATTTCCCAAGAAAAAAGAATACAAGCCCCCGACTAATCCGAAAAAAACACCCCCTTAAGAAAACTCCTGCGCAAAAATATGAAAAAACGCGCACTTCTGCGCAAAAAATATACCCCCTTTCGCGCAAAAATACGCAAAAACAAGCACTTTCCGCCGCGTTTTGAGCCTCTTCGAGGGGTCAAAACCCCCCAAAAACCCGCCCCCGGAACCGCAAAACCGCCCGAATAACACGATTCCAGGCCGCCCAATTACCAACCAATACAAATACACAACCACACCAACCATTTCCATTGACTCTGCCCGATCCTTCGACTATCATCAGCCCGCAGCCGAAATCGCTGATAAAAACCGCATTTTCAAGGAAGTTTCCAACATGGCCGTCGCCGCAGGGATGCAAAAAAAGACCTGGAAAGTCCGACCACCCGCACCCGACGCACCCCAACTCGCAAAAAATCTCGGCATAAGTACTATACTTGCCCAGATACTCATAAACAGAGGCCTGATAACCGACACCGCCGCCCGCACCTACCTCACTCCCAAACTCACCGACCTCATCGAGCCGACCCGAATGCCGGGCATCAAAAACGCCGTTAATCGCATCAAAAACGCACTTTCGCAAGGCCAGCACATCGCAATATACGGCGACTACGACGTCGACGGCATCACCTCCGTCGCCATCCTCTGGCACCTCCTGACCATGTTAGGGGGACACGTCGAGTACTACATCCCCCACCGAGTCGACGAAGGCTACGGCCTCAACGAAGACGCCGTCATCCAGTTGGCAGAAAGCGGCGCAAACCTCATAATCACAGTAGATTGCGGCATTACCGCCGTCGCACAGGCCCAAAAAGCCGCCGAACTCGGCGTCGACCTCATCATCACAGACCACCACCAGCCAGGCAAAACCCTCCCCCAGGCCGCCGCCATCGTCCACCCACGCCTCGAAGAATACCCAAACCCAGACAGTGCCGGCGCAATGGTCGCCTTCAAATTAGCATGGGCAATCGCCGACAGCTTCAAAACCACCCCCCGCGTCAGCGGTCCATTACGCGAATTCCTCATCAACGCCACCACGTTGGCAGCAATGGGCACCATAGCCGATGTCGCCGATTTGAGGGGTGAAAACCGCATTTTGACCAGCTACGGCCTCAAAGCCCTCACCGAATCGAAACTCCACGGCATCGTCGCCCTCATCGAATCCGCCGAACTCAACGGCCGCGACCTCGACAGCTACCACATCGCTTTTCGCCTGGCCCCCATGCTCAACGCCGCCGGACGCATGGGACACGCACGCCTCGCCGTTGAGCTGCTCACCGCCGAAAACCCGCACCGCTGCTCGCAGATCGCCCAGTACCTCAAGGACCAGAACCGCCTTCGCCAGCAGCACCAGCGAAAGATCTTCAGCCACGCCCGCGAGATAATCCTGGCCTCGGGACTCAACCACCCGGACCGGAAAACCATCGTCCTGGCCGATGAAACCTGGCACGCCGGCATTATCGGCATCGTCGCATCGCGGGTTATCGACGAGTACTTCCGCCCCACCGTCATGATCAACACCGCAAACGGCATCGGCCAAGGTTCGGCACGCTCAATCGCCGGTTTTAACGTTCTTGAGGCGATTTCCGCCTGTTCGGACCATCTCATCAGCTTCGGCGGGCACGCAATGGCCGCCGGCCTGAAGATCGAGACACATCGCATAGGCGACTTCGCCAGCGCTTTTGAGGCCTATGCACAGGAAAACCTCAACCCTGAAAGCCTTGTCGACGCCCTGGAAATCGACGCGGCCTGCGCCATCGCCGATCTCCATCAGGCGGCAGTACGAGAACTCTCACTGCTGGAGCCAACCGGGCAGGGCAACCCGCGCCCGGTCTTCGCAACCCGCGGCGTTCGACGAATATCGCCGCCCCGCCGCGTCGGCGCAAAAGGCGACCACCTGCAAGTCGCAATCACCGACAATACCGCAAGTGTTCGGTGCGTCGGCTTCAACATGGGACGACTCGAAAAGAAGATCCTTGAAGCCGATACCTTTCACGTCGCCTACGAACCGCAGATAAACACATGGAACGGAAACTCCAACGTCCAGTTCGTCTTGACCGACATCCAGTTTGATTGACCGCTCATCTCCCGCAGAAGATCGGAATCGCCATAATCGATCGCTCATTGCAGGGCAGGCGGGGGTATCTGTTTTCCCTGGCGCTGGGCGATGAGGGCGTCCTCTTCGTACGTACCGTAAAACGGGACATGGAGGTCCAGCCAAAGGTAGACCCGCCGCAGGGCTTCATCGGGGAGATCCAGGTATTTGCGATGCGTCTGGCAAATTATACTTGTTAAGGGGCTGGAGTCTGCACCCAACCGGCCCGGGCGCGTTACTTCGTCATAGGAGGGCCAGCGGAGATAAGGT